>OBEQ012600750.1_pt1 | contig 36351 bp, 30 predicted proteins | sample 1670901 | NCBI WGS metagenome assembly OBEQ01 (sample SAMEA104232315, study PRJEB22302) | groundwater metagenome | biome: forest; feature: aquifer; material: groundwater | place: USA | collected 2011-08-07 | depth 5.4 m | reverse complement strand
TTTTTCTCATCCCTCGCACTCACGCCCACCAACACGCATGCCTCTTGAAAAGTTTTCCCATCCCGAAGGGCGTCAATAAAGAGGACCAATTGATCATCGGTGATAAGATATTCGGATGTGTGTTCTTTTGTGTTCATATGATGTTGCGGTCTTGGCTATCCCCCATTTTGCTTTTCATCGTTTTGAGCGCGCGAGCCACATGTTGCCGAATCGCATCTTCGCGCTTATCGAGTATCACTGCGATCTCCGCGTATGTTTGCTCTCCAAAAAAACGTAGTTCGATAACCTCGCGCTCGGTTCCTGTAAGTACATCCATCGCGCGAACAAGGTCCTCCGACAACTCTCGGGTGGTAGCTTCCTTGGATGCAAGATCTTCTCCTGGATATCGGTCGATCTCTTCGGGGAGGTAACCGACGGGTCGCTTTTTCTTTCCATGATTGATCAGGAGGTTGCGTGCAATCGTGAAGAGGTACGGCAACATGCTTCCCTTTTCGTCTCGGTAACGCGGAAGCGCTTGATATGCCTTCAAAAAAGTATCCTGCACGATATCCTCAGTATCTTCTTTGCTCCTCATCCTAATGTAAACATAGCGGTACACCGGCGTGATATACATGCGATACAACGTGTCAAAGGCGCTTCGATCACCCGATTTTGCCCGTAAGATAATATCTTGAAGGGAACTCTCTCTATCTTCCATTTGTCCATGGTACCCTATTTTGTGACCATATTCGAGCGCTACATATAATAACCCTTCGTAATAATAAATGTGACAAGAATAATTCACAATCTATATTTTAGGACCCCGCAAATGGATGAAATTCGAGGCGACGAGATGAGCGAGTCTGAGTGAGCTGTGGTGCTGGGAACCCATTCTGATGGGAACCACAGTGCAAGACCTTTTGAGATTTTTTCCGAAAAATCCAAAAGGTGTACAGTCACTGTAAGTGAGACGTACTCCTCGTACGTTCTCCGGACCGCTCGTCGAAGTCAACGAAGAAGTTCGCCATTTGCGGGGTCCGAAAACAAAAAGCGCGCCTACTTTCGTAGTGCGCGCATATTTGGTGTAATCCCTTCTCAGTCTTACGCGAGAACCCCGAAATTGGGGACTGCAATTGAGACAACCGCCCAAAGTGCGAACATCGAGCATGTTGCTACGATAATCGCAATACCTTCGTAGTCGGTCTTATCTACTTTGACCATAGAATGAGTATTAACCATTAATACCGGGTTGAGAAGACGGCGCTCCCTTGAAAGGCTGCGCTCATATTTTTACCGAAATAAAAAGACGGGCGCGAAGCCCTCCAATAGATTCATTGTACTACCAAAGCAAATACCCGCAAATGAGTTGTCCCCACCCTCATAAAATCTTCTTGCGCGGCAAAGGACTCAGTAGCAGAGCCGCGGGGCATTTAAACCTATGATTGCATCGTCCTGGACAGAAGAACAAATGAGAAAATTTACTCTTCTACCTCGCTCGACACAGTAAAAATCATATTACGGACCGGAGGGGTTAACCAGAGCTGTATATCTCTCACGTACTGCAGAATATCTTTTTACAAAACCACTTTCTGGATCAAGAAAAGATATCCTGGGTTCCATATACACTAAATGAAGGCGAATTTGCTCCAAGAGTGCGCGCGCCACGTCAGGCCTCCTTAGGACAGCTGGGTCATTTTCGAATGTAAAATCGTTAAAACTTTTTCCATTAATAAAAGCCCCCCTAAACCCCCTAAGCATTTCCCGTATTTCTTCTTCATGTCCCGGCAGTGCATATTTATCAAGGTGAACAGCATTCAAGCTGATGAGAAGTCCGAAGTCAGTCAAAAAATCCTGGTATTCTTGCCGTTTTATTTCCAAAGAATTTTCTTCTTGCGGTACAGCTTCACTCATAGATATATTTTATAGCATTTGCCTAATACTGCAAAAAGATAAGCAGGTTATCTCCTATAAGAAGCGATGTTTTGAGATAGCTTGTTTTAATATTCGCCAAAACCTTCTGGTCAAAGACCTGACATAGACCTTCTTGTCTTGGGCCCCGTCACCCCATACCCCGTCGAGGAAGGAGTACCCGCGCACACCAGCTTCTGTACGCATTGGTATTGCTTCACTGCTGCCTCGGTCTTTGGGCCAAAGAAAGCGGTGACGCTGTCAGAAGCGAGGAGACCTTTTGCAACAAGAAACTGCTGCAACAACGTCACCTGTGCATGCCTGATACCCCGATACAGTGACTTGGTGAGTACAACACCTTTCGTTGTGGTTACCGTGGTGGGCGTCGCGGGAGGTGTTGGAGGAGTAACGGTTGCCCCACGCTCAACATTGATACGGGTACGCGTGGTAGCTCCGGTTGCGCCGTAGCCAGTGGTGCTGTCTGTTCCACTACACACAATGGACTGACTGCATTGATACTGCTTAAGTGCGGTTTGCGTCAGTGGACCAAAGTATCCACTCATATTCCCTTGTGGGAGCAGTCCTTTCTGTGTGAGGAAAGTCTGCAAGAGGGTGACTTCGGGATCGGTCATACCCAGAGAGAGATTCTTGGTGAGTGGGGGGATGAGAGGGGCACTGCTGCCTCCTCCATTTCCACTTGGTGGGGTGTATGCGCTACCTCCTCCACCTCCACCGCTTGATGGGGGTGGTGTGGGTCCTCCTCCGCCACCTCCTCCACCATTTGCGGGTGGTGGTGCGGGTGGGGTGTATGCGGGAGGGGTGGGTGCGGGGGTTGCGGGCGAGGGCGATGGTGTTGGAGTTGGTGTGGGTTGAGGCGTGGGGGTTGGTGTTGGAGTGGGAGACGGCGTTGGGGTTGGAGAAGGTGTTGGCGTAGGTGAAGGAGTTGGAGATCCACTCACTCCTTCGACATCACAGTGCTTTGGTGTACCAACAATAGGATCACCGAAGGTCGCATTGGCACAGGAGGCAGTGCTTGTGTATGTCCCGGTATTATAAGTAGTACCGGCACCATAGCGAACTTGTTTTGTTCCTGAAAAAGTACATGTTTGATTTTCGTTTGCACAGAATGTCCAGGCATTCGCCAAAAAGTCCTCGACAGACCAGCCATCTACTCCGGTGTCATAATTGATATTCCACCAAGTAAAGCCGCCCTGGACAGTGGGTCCACCCACCACTGTGCCGAGTACTCCGGTTACCTGAGTACCCAAGAGTGTACCAGCGGTGTTCGCAGTAGCACGAACGTTTAGGTTTGCAGTTGTTTGCACACGATCACCAACAACGAATTTTGTTGCGGGTACCGGAGATGGTGTTGGAGTAGGTGCTGGTGTGGGGGTTGGTGTCGGCGATGGAGAACCGGCTGAACTCAAGCGAAGTGAATATGCGTTCTGAGTCATTGCATTCACTACCACAAACACTCCCGAAGTAGGTGAATATGCGAAACGGTCATACGTTCCTTGTGTCGATGCAGCTCCAGGACCGCCAGAATAAGCAAGAGCTGTCCACGTGTTTGTACTAAGATCAAGGCTGTATACACTATTTCCTCCGTTCCATGCGATGATCTTACTCGATACCGTATCATATGCGAGTCCGGGATAAACACTGTTGATGATCGCGCTTCCTCCAGTGGTATTCAAAGCCTGTTGCGCGTAGGTACTCCCCGATATGTCGTAAATCCAGGCTTCTCCGCCACCGATCATAACAAACTTCTTTCTCACAGGATCAATGACTCCGGTCAAGTGATAGTCAATTCCGCTTCCGTTGTTTGTGAGTTTTTGATACGCGTTAGTAGCAAATGTGTAGGTATAGAGGTCGTAATTGTCATGAAGAAACACCTTTCCCGTATTCGGATCGTATGCCGTGACAATACCCGGCACGCCATTGGGCGTAGTGCCACTGGGGGTCATTCTTTGCCATGAATTATTCGCAAAATTAAATGTCCACGTGTCGTTGCTTAAAAAGCCATTTGCGGTAGCTGGTGCTCCCCCAAATACGAACATGCGATCACTATTTGCCATGTATGCAAGTCCATCGTACGTATGACGTGAATTCGGTGTGCCATCCGAAAGTGTAACGTTGGCGCCGCCACCAATATTCGTCGGCGTACTTGGATTGTTGAGCCGCACAATGGAGAGGTCATTTAAGTTAAGTGCGTATAACTCATTTCCGTAGTAGTCGTTATGTCCTCCACCCCAAATGATCATTCGGTTTCGCGATGTATCAAGAACTCCACTGCTCCAACTATTCGTAACTGCCGGGCAGTTATCCATGAAGTTATAGCCACTACTATTGTAATTGTTTGGCGGACAAATATTACGCAGTGTTGTGTTTGGTATCTGATACCAACCAAGGGTACTCGGGATTGGTCCGGGCGTGGGCGAGGGTGTTGGGGTGGGTGCGGGTGTAGGAGTGGGAACCGGAGTTGGCGTGGGAGTAGGTGCTGGTGTGGGAGAAGGCGGTGTGACCGTGTACCCTGTGCGAGGAACGACCCCCCAGTTCGGGATTGAATTGAATCCACTATTTAAAATGGTTGACCAATTTGTCGCCCCCGTGAGACGTGCCCATGAAGCTGCTGCTCCTGGTGCACCATGGTCAACTGCGTATGCGATGGCGGGCATAAGGTTGCCCCAGTAGCCACTTGATGCTCCAGCCGGATCGCCACCAGAACTACCATGAAGCATGTTTCCGCATGCGGGAGGAGGAGTGAATGTATTCAGATAGACTTCGCTCCACGTTTTGTACCAGGTATTTGGATTGCCATCTGTACCGTTCGTAGACTTGATATTGTACTGTCCAGCTTCAGCAAAACAGAATCCCGTCGAGTCACCGAGAATTCCTACGGCTCCGCGATACAGATAGTTTCTCACGTCATTATAGGCAGTCATATCAGTGAGTGGATCAAGATCCGATCCCATACCAAGTGACTGCATAAAGAAATGGTGTTGCCATGGAGGTGCTATTCCTGGCGCATACGCATTCAGGTTATATTCATAGACATATCCAATCCCTGGAGGATTGATCGTATCCTTAATGGTCTTTAAATGCGTCATATTATTTGCCAGGAGGGCGCGGTAATCATTCGCGATAGGATCAGTATTCGGTGCTATCCCGGCAAATTGACTAAGAGTGCGCAGGTCCCATGCATATCCTCGAGTTTGTCCGTTGAAGTAGCGTGTGGTCCCATAGTTATTGCTTGGTGGATTTGTACCCCAGTTGACGCCTCCTACAATAAGATATGCGAGCGCTGATTGATCTTCCATCGTCTCAAGATAATAGTAGTCACCAGTGATAAGGTATGCGAGATAGCCACCAGATCCGTGGTGCGCATTCTCCCATATAAGCGTGCCTGCACCCCAAGCATTTTCTCCTCCACCACCCTTTCCATCGACACTCCAGTCTGGTCTATTTGAAGGCATGGTTGGCAACTTCGTCGCACTGTCATTCCAAACAATAGGATAGCTCGAGAGCGCCTTTGCATTTGCAAGCACGGATTTGTATGCCCGCGAATCAGCACCGGAAGTTACATAAAATGCATCCCAAAGAGGAAGAAGTCCGATCTGATCTTGATAACCAGTATCACCCATACTCTGGGTCCAGTTGCCTTTCTGGTATGGAATGTAGGCTTGATAGAGTCCATCGAGCGTCGCTCCAGATGGCGTGTTCACCATGTAGTTCGGGACGAGCTTGGTGTCTCTTAGGTAGACAGTGTCGAGTTTAGGAGTTATCTGCGGATCACTCGTGCCAATCCATCCCTCTTGTGTCCAACGCGTGTGCGCATAATGGGTAAGCGATGCACCTCCATTATTCCAGATGGTTACCCCTCCTATGGTGACAGCTGGAACATAAGTCTTGTCGTTCGTTGTCACATCGAGGTAACCGTTTTCGACAACAGTGCGCACCCACATTTTTCCACCTTTATAGAGACGAACATAGAACCAAGCAACGAGGCTTGGGTCATTACCGACCTGGGCACGATAATGTGCCTCGACCATTTCCGGACCAGAGATCCAAGTGCGAAATGGGGCGGCAAGGAGCGAAGAAAGATTGACTGTTCCATAAGAACCCAACAAAATTGATGCCTGCGGATTTGCAGTTTGAATATCTGAAGCAGTGAGATTCGTACCCACTGGTGCGGACAGAGCAGAGTAAGCATTTACCGAGAATGGCGTATTTGCAGAAAGTGAGACTTGTCCAGATGCAATAGCATGCTTGACACTGCCATCATTCCAGCGATTCTTGACGATCACTTGCGATGAGGACACATCGAGCACGGGCACTCCCGAGATGTCCCCTTTTTTGAATCCGATGCCGACAGTGAATGGCTGACTACCACTCGTCGGAGAAGTGAGTTGAAATGTCGTGATCTTCGTTCCGGTGGGTGGAGGTGTCGGGTTTGGTGTGGGAGTGGGCAGGGGTGGAGGAGGCGTGGGGGCAACATATATTGCGAGAAAATCTTCAGCACTCCAGCCATCAACTCCGTTGTCGAAATTCACTTGCCACCAGTTGTATCCTCCTTGCGCGATAGGGCCTCCGACAACGATGCCGAGGGATCCGCTTGATTGAGTTCCGAGTATAGTTCCCGTGGTGTTGGCGGTTGCGCGCACATTTACATTCGCTGTTGATTGGATGCGATCATTCATTGCGAACTTGGTAGATGGTGCTGGAGTGGGAGTCGGGGAAGGGGTTGGTGCGGGAGTAGGCGACGGAGTTGGAGTAGGCGTGTTTGCAGTGAGCGTACTCGGGGTGAGCGAGGTGCGCATAAACTGCACATTTCCTGTATAAGAATTTGCAATCACTATGCCACCAAGTTCAGGAACATACTGCACAGAATTTTGGATTCCATTGGTACGAGCTGCAGGTTTTATCCCTGTTACGGTCGGACTATCAACATTCCATGTACCCGCATCAATACGATAGACATCGATGACAGAACCGTTATTGCGGAAAAGAAGGAATTTGTCGTTGACCTCGTCGTACACCTCCCCCGGATAGCCGGTCATAATAAGTGCATTAGGGCCAAGTCCACCAAAGGTAGCATTCACAGTGCTTCCATCCAAACCTCTCACGCGTGGAGCTAAATTATTATCATAATTCCCGACGAGAAGAATATGGTTTCGTAGCGGATCAATTGCAGCACCGGCGTAGTTAGTATCATAGCCGCCCGGTACCCCAAGGTCAGACCAAGTATTGCTTGACTGATTCCAGCGCCACCAATTGCTACCAACACGTGACATGTACACGTCTCCAGTTAACTGGTGTTTCACCGTCATACCTGCAGTAAAATCACCCCCGCCATTGTAGAGAGCGACATAATCAGGACTGTCCCAATCATTGGTCGCGAGGTTGAAACTATACGTGCGCGGACCGTTTCCCTGCCCTGAATCTGTATATGGCCAGTTCGCAGGCATAGCCGGGAAACCTCCAGTAATTCCCGGACTCGGCATCACAAACATACGATTACGCTGATCAATAAATTGAGTAGCGTAATAGGTATGAGTAGAGGACGGACGGAGGTCCAAATAGTATTGCGCAGGATAGTTGATAATGTCAGAGTTCGCCGAGGACGCACGTAACTCTACCCACTGAGGAGTACTCACGTTGAGCGCCAATGCATCGACTTCATTCCCTGCGTAGTCGTTATGTCCGCCGGCTGCACCGAGCATGTAGACCGAACCTGATCGCTTCAGTGTCGCACCATTCCAGGTATCAATTTTTGATGATGGCCCCGTTGCTCCGAGTCGTCGCACACTTGGCTCCACGCTTGAAAGTGCTGTGTTGGGAATGGAATACCACTGCCAAAGAGGAAGTGCCGAGACCCACGCAGGGAGATTTCCCGATGGAGGTGGTGTGGGTGTCGGAGCAGGAGTTGGCGTTGGAGCTGGAGATGGAGCTGGTGTAGGTGGGGGAGCTGTTCCCTGAGAGGGTTTGAACACCCAACCGTTCTGATCAATGTCGTTGATCATTGCGAACACTCCGTATGCGGGAACATATCCCCATCGCCCGAACGTCCCCTGTACGGGTGCCGCGGCAGTAGGACCCTGATTGGTCGCGATTTGCGACCATGCACCGGTATCCATATTGAGTGCATACACATTTCCACCTCCGTGCCACGCAATGATTCGGTCTGAAACTGGATCGTAACCAACTCCCGGCGACTGTTGACTGGTAATGAATGATGGCGCATTGGTGGTGCTCATCGTCGTCATTTGATATGTACTAAGATCGATTACTTTTACCCCATCGCCAATCATCACAAACTTACGACGCTTGGTATCGATCGTTGCTGAAAGATGGTAATCAACGGCTTGATCTCCGCTATTTAATTTTGTATAGGTATTGGTGTTTTGATTGAAAGCGAAGAAATTTGTCTGGTCATGGACGAGCACCATCCCAGTCTGAGGATCATATACCGCCATGGTTCCAAATGAAACGTAGGCAGGAAATGCCGCTTTCTGCTGCCACTTACTCTGACCGAAGCTGTACATCCAAGTATCATTTCCCGATCCACCGCACGGGACAAGTGAGCCCGTCACTGCGAAAAAATTATCAGTATTCGCAATATAGGTGAGCCCATCATAGGTATGTCGCGACGTTGGTGTTCCATCGGGGAGTGCGGGAGTACAGTTTGCTTGTGCGGTGACTGGAGACGGGTCCACAACACGTTTTATCGACAACGTAGGGAGATCAAGCGCATAGACTTCATTCCCCCAATAATCGGAATGACCGCCGCCGAAAACAAGCAGCCGACTTCTGGTGGTATCAACCGTCCCACCGCTCCATGCAACAATAACGTTTGGCGGATATCCACTCGGAACAGGATTGGGAAGGACACTGCGAATCTTTGTATTTTGTAGTTCCATCCACTGGCCGGGCTGAAGATTTGCAATTGAGGTTGGAGGAGGACTCGGAGGTGGAACGGGGCTCGGTGTCGGAGTCGGCGTGGGCGAGGGTGTCGGAGTGGGGCTTGGTGAAGGCGATGGTGTAGGGCTCGGTGTAGGACTTGGCGAAGGACTTGGAGTGGAATTTCCGACCGGTGTGTTCATGTCAGTCTGCACTTCAGATGAGGAGAGTGCGCGACTATAAATACGCAAGTCATCGATAGCACCTGGGAAATAATCCGTAGCGTTGTCTATGGATCCCACATAGAGGGGTCCATCGAGCGAAAGCGGTGGATTACCTTCTGTACCACTGCCAGCAGAAACGCCATTCACATAGAATGCGAACTGTTTGGTCACCTGGTCGTAAGTCAGTGCAACATGCTGCCATGAATTTAATGCAATGCTTGAGTTGGAGTAAAAATAAGATGAACCGCCTGCCCATTTCCACATTAACAATCTATCATTTGTGATATAGAGGGAATAGTTTGATGGATATCCCGCTGACTTTATAAGCAAGGGATTGTACTGACTCGGCAAGCTGGTCGGCTTGATCCATGCTTCAAGCGTGAAACTTCCGGCAATTGCAGTTTGTGCGGAGGGATTCGCTGTCACTTTCTGTCCTGGAGCTGAGAGAGAAACCGCTGAGCCGTACTTTCCAGTTGTCCACGCTGCACCTCCTGAAAGTGTCGCGCTGTTTCCGTTCCCGCTCTTGTCGGCTGACGCCGCTCCGGACCCCTCATCAAAATTGTATGCCGCAACCGGGCCCGGTGGGGTTGTTTGGGCAAAGAGTGTCGAGCCGAAGAACGTCAGTGTGCCGACGATAATGGCAAACAAAAGACTGCTGCGGAAAGTGTTCATGGAATAATGATGAGCTGATATGCAGCTTATTATACAGGCCTAAAATTGTCGCATACAAGTTAGTGTGGGGGCAACAAGCAAACTATTCTCATAAACGGCAAAAGCCTGAGGAGGCACAACGTATTTGTTTGCGCTTTTATCTTTTTTAAAGATATTTCTTCTTGCTTAGTTTTTCCGGAAGGTAGCTCTCTTTATCGTACATTTCATATCCCTTGCCATAGCCGATTTCTTTCATAAGCTTTGTCGGGGCGTTTCTAATATGCATCGGTATCTCAAGATTGCCGAATGCTTTGACATCTGCCTGTGCCGCTCCGATCGCGTCGTACGCACTGCGATCTTTTTTACAGTTCGCAAGATACGCGACTCCGTGTGCGAGATTGATGCGGCATTCGGGGTAGCCGATCACCTCACATGCACGGAAGACCGCATTGGCAACAACGAGCGCGGTCGGCTGTGCGAGCCCAACATCTTCGCTCGCGAATATCACCATCCTGCGTGCAATAAAGAGCGGATCTTCTCCTGCGTCGATCATACGTGCAAGATAATAGATCGCCGCATCGGGCTGCGACGCACGCATCGACTTAATGAATGCACTGATGGTGTTGTAATGCTCCTCCCCTGCTTTGTCGTAGCGAATATGTTTCGACTGTACCGCTTCTTTGAGATGCTCCACGGTCACTGTTTTGTAAAGTTTTACGGTCGCATCGAGCACGGTGATCGCCTGGCGTGCATCGCCACCAGTCGCAGCGATCAGCCAGTCGCGTGCATCGTCTTTCATTTTTATTTTCGTACGCGCGATGATCTGCTTCATATCTTCCTCGCTGTGGCTTTCGAGTACAAAGACACGGGCACGCGAGAGGAGCGCCCCGATCACTTCAAAACTGGGGTTCTCAGTGGTCGCACCGATTAGCGTCAACTTGCCGGACTCTACATAAGGAAGAAGAAAGTCCTGCTGTGCTTTATTGAAGCGATGGATCTCATCAAGAAAAAGAATCGAAGGTTTTGCGTTCGTTACCGCGCCGACAATCTGGCGAATATCATCCTTGCCCGCCGATACGGCAGAGAGCTCATAGAGGTTCGCGTCCATCGCCTTGGCATAGATGCGCGCGAGCGTCGTCTTTCCCACACCCGGCGGGCCCCAAAGAATGAACGAGAATAAGTGACCACCTTCGATCGCCGCGCGCAGAGGCTTCCCCTTCCCAACAAGGTGGTTCTGTCCCACGAATTCATCAAGTGTCTCAGGTCGTATTTGTACGGCGAGCGGTTCCATTATTAAAGTCTACACTAACTTATTTGCACGCAGAAATGTTGACTTCTTCCTGGAAGCGTTTATCGTGAGGAAAGTTTGCTATTTCAAAGGAGCCGTTCATGTTCACGCCGATACACTCGCCTGAAGAAGCCCAGTTCTATCTCGATCCCAAAGGGCAGACGCTCACTCCCACCTTCGCGTTCAATTTCTCGCAAAATTTCGCCGATCTGCGCGAAACGATACTCTGCAATCACAACATATTCTTTATCGTCGATGAAGATGTCCGGGGCCATCTCACGATATGCGGCAATGCTGGCCACATTCCACCACACGTACTCGAAGAATTACGGGACGCAAAGAGCGGAGAAGCTCTTGTGCAAATGCGAATGCAGTCTATTCCGCTGATCAGACTCACATACACGCTCAATGACACAGAGATACTCATGCTTCACGACGGGTTGATGCACTCATCGCACTGGGCTCTGATTATTTTGACCCCAAAAGAATCGCTTCGCGTACTCGTCCGGAAAGTGACAAGTGCCATCGAGTCTACGCAAATGCTCGCCTGGAATGAAGTCCCCCGTTTTTAAGAGCCGCATTGCGGCTCTTTTTCATTCTGAAAAATTTCTTCCTTTCTCTTCACGCTCCTCTATGGCATGATCATCATAACCAAAGTAATGCGCGATCTCATGCCACACGGTGTCGCGCACAAGTTCGCGTAATTTTTTTTCATCGCTGCCTGCATGTGCAAGTATCGGGTTTTTAAATATCGTAATTTTGTCCGGCAGCACTTCGCCGGTGCCGTAAAAATCGCCGCGCCTTGTGAGCGAAACACCCTCGTAAAGACCAAGAAGGGTGCTCCCTGCTTCAACATGATTTTCTTTAAGTTGTGCTTTCGTCGGTGCATCGGCAATAACAATCGCGACATTATCGAGTCTCTTCAGAAATTTCTCGGGGATAGTATCAATTCCCTCACTCACCAGTTGTTCAAATCGCTCATCGGTCATACTGCGCATTATAGCAAAGAACGGCCCATTGGCCGTTCTGTGCGAAAGTAAAGCTACTTTGTCTTCTCTTTCTTTGGCTTCTTCTTATTTTTCTGCTGTGCGTTATTTCCTTTTGCCATAATTATTACGACTTAAAAACTCTTAATACTATTATTATACGAATATCTCAGTGCAAGCGGTAGTGGGTTATTCGACTTTCAATAGCGAATACACTGCGTGCGGTGCATCGCTCAGAATGGCAGAAAGTTGATCGCCAACGCCAAAGTGCCACCATTCGTTGGGGTTCACCGTAAAACCTTCTTCCGTCATTGCGGAGTACAACAGCCTCCTATTTGTGCGCGCTTCTTCTTCGGCGGCAGTGAGCAACCGTATATCTGCCTCACGCTCAAAATAGTCGGCAAATGAGACCGAAGAAACTTCATCGAACGCCGAGCCCATAAAGGCCAATTCGTTTCTGGCGATATATCGAAAGGTAAGGTCCACCACTCCCCCTGTTGAATGCGGCGGCGGGGATAAAGGATCTACTGCATCCGCTGACGGAGCTCCTTTCGCCCAGTATTTCCCGGTCTCTGCTTTTATTTTTTCTTCGTCCCAATCAGCATGGACATCGCGCAGATATTGAGGCACCCAAACGTCATGGAAATAGTTCTGCACGAGCACAGGTCGATATGCATCAAAAAGATAAAGTTCGCAGCCGAACCGACGCAATCGTTCATTTACTTTGATGAGCCGAGAAAGCACCCCTTCCCGTACGTACAACTCGGGAATTGAGTTCGGGGCGCGATGCATATAGGGCGGATTGTCTTCGCGATGATAATAGTTATCGCCGGCGATGTCATACTCGCGCACATCGTGTGCTTTTTCTTGGTTTTCTAAAGAGTAAATATCAAGCGGATGTTGCCTTGCGCCACGACTACGCTCACGCGAGAGCGACATGTCAGGGATCGATTCGAAAAGTCTCATTTGTTATCATTCTTCCAAAACGGTTCGAACTTTTCAAGATCAGCGACGAGCGTTTGTGCGCTCTGTCCGCTGTAGCAATAACCGCGATCATCGACATAAACATTCGCAACGGGCTTCCCCTTGTTCGCTCCGGACTTTTCAGGATTCTCATTGATGTAGTCGAAGGGGATATTTTTCTCAACACAATAATTTCGCAGCAACTCTTCGCCATGAGTTGAGAATACGATGATTGTGTGCCCGCGCTCCTTTAATGTGCGCATTGCCGCAACTACCTCAGGATTGGGGTTACCTAAAATATTTTCGCCCACAAACCCGTGATACTCTCCGATCACTCCATCAAAGTCAAACGCAAACGTGCGCACTTTTCGGAGTTCCGTGTTCATACTCTCATCATAACATCTCGGTGCGCGCGGAGTGACAAAAACACGATTTATCGCATCATGTCAAGTGCATTCTCAGAATCAGTGGGGTGCGTAGTCTTTTGTGCGCAATCCGCGCCCTTTTTGGGGTCGCAGATTTACGGAGTGATACTAAATGACTGAAGCATATGCACAAAGAGTGCCTCAATGCCGGAACGATCAAAGGGTGTGATGGTGCCCGTTGGATAATTTTCGATATTCGTAGTGTGTACGAAGAGCCGCACATTGTAACACGCATGCGTGTTACCCGTTGTGTACAATGTTTCCTCGTAGAAATTTCCAGCTCCGGCATCGTGTGTCTTCATCATAGTCCACAGCATACTGTTTATGGTCGTGTGCTGGAGCGGAACTCCCGGATCAAGATTGAAAAGCGTAAAGGCCAAAGGAGTGCATGTTGCGATATTGTCTTTTCGGATAACTATTACCCCGGAGTTGTCAGAGAGATTTGTTCCTTGATAAAACTTTTGAGGTAACGGGAATGCAACTGCTGGCAATGCTTTCCCATCACCAAGCCCCTCATACACATAATGATCATTTGGGGTTACCTCTTTGGGATAATCGATATTCCAGCCATAATTTGTACTTGTATATGACTCCCATTCCTTATTTACACTTTGGGCAGAGGAAGTACTCTCTAAGATATGCGTATTGATGACTCCTTGCGAAACCAAGGGAGGTCGCCTTAGCATAGTAAAGACGACCACCATGAACACTATTGCAATACCGACAAACAGAGGGATGGTGTAAGCATTCTTTTTCATATCATCATTATAACAAAAACTGGAAAGCATTGTGGCAATAGGGCGAATATACTAAAGTGGAGATCATGTCCAAAGAGAACACTAGTATCTATGACGTCATTGTGATCGGGGGTGGCGCCTCCGGGATGATGGCGGCGGGGCGAGCGGCCGAGTTGGGTGCCCACGTTTTGGTCTTGGAGAAAAATTCCCGACTCGGTGAAAAACTGCTCATCACGGGCGGGGGTCGCTCGAACATCACAAACCAGGAATATGACAACAGGAAACTGCTGACGAAATTCAAAGACAAATCAAAATTCCTTTTTTCTCCGTTCGCACAATTCTCCGTAAAAGAAACGCTCGATTTTTTTCATAAGCACGGAATGGAGACCAAGATCGAAGCAGAAGGCCGCATGTTCCCCAAAAGCGAAAAAGCGGAGACCGTGTGGCAGACGCTTGTTGAATACCTCAAAGAGGGCGGGGTGAAAGTACGCTCCAATGCCGAAGTAACAGGATTTGCCACAAGCAACGGGAAAATAACCGGCGTGAAACTCAAGGGGGGCCAAAAAGAAAATGAGGTGCTTTCCGCTCATTCATATATTCTTGCAACCGGTGGTTCCTCTCGTCCTGAAACAGGCTCAACGGGAGACGGCTTTAAGTGGCTCACAAAACTCGGGCATACGGTGGCAATACCAAAGCCTGCACTTGTGCCGATCAAAACAAAAGAATCATGGGCACACAAACTCTCGGGACTCGCATTTAAAGACGTGCGCGTTTCAATTCATCAAAACGGAAAATTGCACGGTAAAGCGATCGGCAAAATTATCTTTACTCATATTGGGTTAAGCGGGCCGCTCATTTTAAATATGAGCAAAGATATCGGTGAGCTTTTGAAATACGGCGCGGTCGAACTCTCAATTGACCTTTTTCCCAAAATGGATAACGGCGCACTCGACCGCCACATCCAAGCAATATTCAAAAAAGTGCAAAATAAAATGCTCAAAAATGTACTAAGCGAGATCGTCCCCAATACACTTGCCCTCGCTCTGCCCTCTCTCCTTAAACTCGACTCGGAAAAAGAGATCAACAAAGTTTCAAAGACCGAACGCGCGGTACTGGTAAAATTTCTTAAGGCAATTCCGCTCACACCCACAGGACTTCTCGGCACAGATAAAGCGGTGATAGTATCGGGAGGCATAGACCTTAAAGAAGTCGACGTCAAAACAATGCGCTCAAAAAAATACGACAATCTCTATCTCGTCGGCGATGTACTCGATATTGACCGCCCCTCAGGCGGCTACTCTCTCCAGCTCTGCTGGACGACCGGCTTTGTTGCTGGAACACATGCGGTCAAGAAATGACCTATTTTTTTATCTTTGCAGCATCGGCGAGTTTCCACATATAGAGTGCAAAGACCGTGTAATGTCCATCAAATGACATCGCAAGTTTTTGCAATTTCTCTGGTGTTGGCAGTGATTTGAGTCCGAAAAATATCTGTGCACCTTTCTGTATTCCGAGATCGCCCACAGGCAGAACATTCGGGCGATTGAGTGCGAAGATAAGGAACATATCTGCGGTCCACTGTCCAATCCCCTTCACTCGGATGACATGTTCGGAAATTTCTTCATCGGTCATCAGGTGAAAGTGTTTGGGGTCAACGGTTTTATCTTTGAATTTTGAAGCGAGATCGATCATATAATTTGCCTTTTGATTCGAGAGCCCGACCGAGCGCATGTTCGTGACCGACGTGAGAAGCACATCGTCCGGTGTGGGGAATTTTTTCGGCGCATACAGTGCGACAAATCTTTTTTCAATAGTCGCTGCGGCCTTACCGGAGAGTTGCTGATAGATGATCGACTCGGCGAGCGAACGAAATGCATTGGTCGAATGACGCAATTCGGGCTTCGGAAATTTTTTTACGACTGCTGCCATGCGCTTATCTCGCGAAAGCACTCGCGCGGATGCTCCGATGTCAACAAGATCACTTCTTTTCCGCATATGCTATTGTCACACTTTCACCGTTTTTTAGTACGCGAAAATCAGGCTTGCGCGACTGCGCCGCATCGAGCAACTCACTAATCCTCTCTTGGGGCTCGTCCTGAGCGTCATCGGCAAGGTGAAATGTTCCAAAGTGGATTCCGATTGATGTTTGCACATTGAGCTCATGATGTATCTGCATAGCTTGATCGGGAGAAATATGCACAGGGCCCATGAACCACTGTGGACGAAAAGCACCTATGGGCAAAAAGGCAACACGGAAGGCTGGGTATTTCTCCTTAATCCTCTCGACGAATTCACCATAGCCCGTGTCCCCCGCAAAATAGATATTTCCGTGCGAGGTTTCAATGATGTAGCCGGACCAGAGCGTGTTGTTGCGGTCAGAGAGCGTGCGCGAAGAAAAATGCTGACCGGGTGCACAGACAACACTCACACCTTCCGCCACTTCGTGCGCATCCCACCAGTCGATCTCCCGCACATTCATAATTTTTCGTTCTTTGAGATACTGTTCATTCCCCAGTCCGACCAAGATCTTGGGGTCCCACTTTTCCTGTATGCGTTTGAGGGTCGCGAGATCCATATGATCATAATGATTGTGCGAAATAAGCACCAGGTCGATCGGCGGAAGATCTTCGAAATGCAGTCCAGGGTCTTGAAATCGTTTTGGTCCGACAAAACTAAACGGACTCGAGCGTTCCGACCAGATTGGATCTGTAAGGATATTCAAGCCTTCGGTTTGGATCAACACCGTTGCATGATTGACGAACGTCACGATGAGTTCGCTGCCCATGATGCGTTCTTTGGGTTTTTGTTTCTTTGTTATATGTTCACGCCAAGACCACTTATTACTCTTGCGATGCATAAGCCACTTGATGATCGGTTTGCGCTGGCCTATAGGCGTAGCCTTCGCCGACGCAGGTGTGCCGTAGCTGTAGAAAATTTTCCCATTGAAATGATCCGACTCAGGACCCCGATACCCCTTTGCACGATGCCAATGATCGGTGAATTTCAATACGATATAGAGACCGAGAAATGAGAAAATGAGATGCATGGGCTATTTCGAGAGTTCGGCGTTTGACTGCTTGGCGTTAAAATACATGATCCCAAACAAAGAAAGCAGAAGCATAATTGGGGCTATAGGTGAGAGCCATGGATCAGCGAGCCACTTCACATGATGGCCAACAAGGGTAAGAATAGCACCCATTGAAAGAAGGCAGAGAATGATCATTGACCAGCGTCTTACTTTTTTCCAGTGGAGCCCACATGCCCCAAGGATCTCAAATGCGGCAATGACATACACAGACCACGCAGGAAATCCCCATGCAAGAAAGTGTGGCGTCATCTTCGCCATTAAGAGCATCACGCCGTACCCGAGAAATGTTGCTGTCACTATACCGAGAAGGAAATAGCGCAAATACAGGATAATTTTTGCTTTCACCTTTCAATTATTACACGCAAAAAGATGAGGTACAAGCGACTAGTTTAGTTTGATATGTCCAAGTTTTTTCAGTCGTGCGCGAATACCGCCAGGGAGGCGTTGTAATTCTTTTGCGATGTGCGCGGTCTTCATTCCCTCATTAAACATTTTTGTTAGACGCTCTTCTTCTTCCTTCCCCCACTTGGCCCCAAGGTTGGCGGGTTTTTCATGAGTTAATGACTCCTTTGCTTCTTTTATCTTTTTTTCCTTGGGAACACGTTTGGGGATGACCCCCGATTCAAGTCGAACCAAGCGGATGGTCTCGTATGGGTAGCGCTCTTTGAGTTCTTCAAAAATAGGTTTGAGGAATTCGCCACCAGTGGCCTCTATCGCCTCACGAATTTCCGTAACAGTAGCACCACTGAGCCCGCCAAATTGCACCATATCAAGTGGCGGCAGTTTTTCAAGATGAAAAAGCTCCTCAAGATGGCTCACGATTGTTCCTTCAGTAACCTGGCGGATTGCCATGATCTCATGCAATGTTTTTCCTTCTTGTATAAGCGTGAGCGTTTGCTCATAAGTACTGGGTTTGGGAATGCCAAATACTTTTGCCTTGACCTCTTTTTTTTCAATACTTCCTCCCATGGCAAGAATGAAATTCTCATGCAACTTTGTGAGCTCTTCTTCACCCAATGCAAGAAAACCATCTTCCGCCTCTTCGGATGCTGTGCGAAATCCCTGATCGCGCTCAAGCACCAACGGGTGTACCTCAAGCGCACGTTGATTCACTCCGAGCAAGTGAATACCCGAGAGTGTGCGTACACGAGAGAGCGCGACGTACCCCTGGCCATACTCAAATGCGCGCGAGAGATCCATGATCGCTGCATCCATGCTCATACCCTGGCTTTTATGCACCGTGATCGCCCATGCGAGACGAAGCGGTATCTGTGTGATCTTTGCGAGCACCTTGCCGTTGTCTTCAATTGCCCACTCCGCTGGGGTTGCGGTGATGACATCTCCCTCGCGCGTTGTGACGATCGGAAATAATGAATATTCATCAAACCCCGTGACAGTGCCGAGCGTGCCATTCACATACCCTGCGTCAAAACTATTTTTCGTAAACATCACCGAGGCCCCCTCCTTAAGCAGCAGTGTCTCAGGTGAAAGACAACTGCGTTTCAGTGCTTCAACCGCACCGGGCTTTCCCTGAGTCGTCATATAGAATTCCTTCTGCGCACCTTCAATCTTCGCAAGTGATACTGAGTTTTCCTGATCGACATTCAGGTTGTGTGTATAAAGACGCGGTACTCCTTCGGGATGCTCTTCAGGTGAAGTTCTCCGCTCTTCCAAACATTCATACACACTATCCTCAACTTCTCCGCGACGAATCGCATTGAGGGTAGCCAAAAAAGTAAAATCCTCCTGACGATGCTGTTCCGAGAGATAACACACAATCGGGTTGAGTCTCTTCCAGGCTTTTGCGTCGAAGCAGAATTGCGCAGGAGGTTCGTCTTTTCGCGCAATGGGCGGAAGTTGAAAAAAGTCTCCGACAAGTACGACCTGCACTCCGCCGAAAGCATCGTCATTGCGCCGCAATGCCCGCAACACCTGGTCGACGAGACCCAGCAGTTTTCCGTCGAGCATAGAGATCTCGTCGATGATGAGGACTCGCGCGGTATTGAGGCGCTTCATAAGCGTTTCGCGCTGCTCCATCTCTTCGAGATCACGCTCGGTGATGACATTACGCACCGCGATCCCGCTCCATGAATGTATCGTCATCCCGCCGATATGCGTCGCCGCGATTCCTGTCGACGCAGTGATCGAAGGGTTGATGTCATGCTCGCGGAGATATTTCACATACGCGTTCACTGTGTGCGTCTTACCGCTCCCCGGCTCCCCCGTAAGAAAAACATTCGCCCCCGTCTTGAGAATTTCAAGTGCCGTATCTTGAGTCATCCCAGTAATAGAATTTCGCATTGCCTTGTTGCGACACGATACAATAAGAAATTCTGATTAATATTCATAATTTTGATTTACACACCAAGTGCTGACCTCCCGCAAAGCAACAATGCGAAATTTCACTACCGGGTCATTACGGCTCAGCTTAAAGGTTTTTTGACAAATCTACAACTCAGTTTTAGTTGACATATTAATAAAAATATGATACAATATCTCCAGCTGAGCTCGATATCAGTTCGTATTTGGGAGAAGCCCGGATACGTAGTTCCTTCACTTGCCAATCGAGTGGTACGGAGAAATTTCATGATTGCAAAGAAGCTTGAAAACCTCGGCAATGCCGCAGGATGGGTGGTGTTCATTTTCGGCTTTGTGCCAATGTTCCATGCGATCTACGCGCCGGGACAAGACGGCACGGGTCCGATCCTGATCTCCGTCTTCATCATGATGGCCGGGCTGTGGATGATCGATGCCGCTCGCTTCCGGGTAGCAATCAGGCCTATCGCGAGAAAGGCGCTGATCCGGGGGCTGGACGGACAGGACTGGCAGTTCAACGTCTTGATGTCTCAAGGCCGAATCTTGGCTCCCGAGAAACAAGAAGATCGCATTCTCGACATCGCCCCCATCCGCATCACGCGACCCGACGATATGCCCCAACTGTACTACCACCCCGTGCGTGTAGGCGGCAGGACCGACGGCCAGATCATCGGCGCCAAGATATTGGGGGTTGTCTACTACCTCCCCCACTGATCCAACCCAGTGAGTTAGCCTCACACAAGAAGCCCCGCGCTTCACGTGTGGGGCTTTTTGTTTTATGTAAACTATTTCTCAAGATCAAGCACCTCGTCAATCCGGATCTGCTTCACAAATTCGGGGACGTGGGAGACGAGGATCATGGCGCCTTCGTATTGGTCGAGGGCTTTTGCAATAACGGGAAGATGGCGGAAGTTGATGTGATTGGTGGGCTCATCGAGAATGAGGAGGCTGGGGCGCTCGAGGACGAGTCGGGCGAATGCAACCAAGCCCTTCTGACCTTCTGAGAGCGTGCCGATCTTGGCATAGACGAGTTCGCGGGTAATAAGGAAACTCGCTGCGGTTGCGCGAAGCTTCTCTTCATCAAGCTTTGGCATCACTCCGGCGAGTGACTGATACACTGTGTCCTCAAAGTTTAGTGTAGAAAAATCCTGTCTATAGTAGCCGACGCGAACGCCTTCGGATATTGTCGCACCCTTGGCTGTGCCTTTGGCGAGCGATTCAAGAAGTGTCGACTTCCCTATTCCGTTGGGACCCTTCAAGAGAAGGTGTTGTTTCTTGCGGAGGGTAAGATGAATTTTTTTCTCTTTGGGTTTGTGGTCCTTAATAACAGTAAGTGATTCGATGGTAAGCGCATCACCGATAAACTCAATGTCCGCGGGAATAATGAACGGGCGAATTGTTTTGTCTTCTTTGCGTACATCAACCATTTCTTCCTCCATGTCGGCGGCTTTCTCACGCATGCGCTTTGCAAGTGCGCGCATATTTCCCCCTTTGTGTGAAAAAACATTTGCCTGCTCTTTGTTCGCCTGGATCTCCTTGGCTAAAAGTGCGTTCTTTCTGTTCTCTTTTTCGATACGTATAGAAATATCTTTCACCACATCTTTGTAGTTGCCGACGTATTGCTCGATCTTTCGCGTAAAGAGGTCGAGATAAAATACTCCTTCAGTGAATTCGTTCAAAAAATCCGCATCATGGGAAATCACGATGACTGTCTTTTCATACTCCTTTATAAACTGCGTGAGGTGCGCGATACCAGCTTTGTCGAGGTTATTCGTGGGCTCGTCGAGAAGAAGGAGATCGGGGTCTTGGATAAGCGCTGCCGCAAGCAAAAGTCGCGCCTGCTGTCCTCCAGAGAATGTTCTGACGATCTTGTCGTGCGGTGCATGTAAGTTCACCACTTCAAGCACAGCATCTATTTTCGGGTCAATATCATATACTTTTTTGGAAAAACATTTTTCAAAAAATTCACGCACCGACAGATCAAGCTCGGCGCGAGGGATCACCTGCCGCCCAACAGCAACAGTGAGTCCTTGTCCAAGATGAATCAGCCCGCGGTCGGGCTTTATTGCACGCGTAATAAGACCAAATATAGTACTTTTACCGGCCCCATTCTGCCCCATCAGCGTGAACTTGGTTCCTCGCCGCACCGAAAAACTCACCTCATCCAAAATGGGTTTGTTGTGCCCATGTTCGAATGAGGCTTCTTCGAACCGTAAAATAACTTCATCACGCGACATGTCGCACCAGGTTACCTTATTAAAGACTCGTTCGCAACGACAAAATTCGCCATTGTCTATGACCCAAGAGATTATTTCAACAGGACATTTACTGCAGGGATAGACTCTAAGGCATTATGTCGTAACAACGTTCTGCGCCAGCTACATTTACAAGGCAGTCAGGGTAACCACCATAAAATACACCGACCGATTGATCAGCATCTCCATCGAGTGCAGCACTATCCGCACGCTCAAGTGTAATGCCCATTTCATAACTGGTGCAAAGTGTCCCCGCAGGCGCAGCTCCGTCACACTCAGTTGCCGTACCCCCATTCAAATAAACACCCCGATAAATATAGGTCGGATTCGTACCATTAGGAGGAGTCGGTGCCGGTGGAAGAAACCCACGCGTTGCGAGCAGCTGAATACCAGCATCATTACCCGCGTACCCCGAAGGAGTAGTCGAAGGATACCCCTGACTCACGTCGTAGTAAAGCTCAAGCGCACGATCTATTTGTATGACTTCCGCGGTACGACTCGAGTCTCGAGCTTTCTGGCGTGCCGTGGAAAGGGAGGCGAGCACTACCGACGCAAGTATGCCGATGATCGCGATCACGATCAGTAGCTCAACAAGTGTAAAGCCTCTTTTTGTCTCCGTTATTTCCGTAAATTTCATCGTTGATTCATTATACCCCGCCATGTTCTCATAGATATGACATAATGTGTGGATTATGCGTTATCGCTTCTATACAACATCGCAAAAGGCCTGGGGTGCAATGCTTGCCGCGATTAGCACAGCAACACGAAGTATTTATCTCGAAATGTACATTTTTGAGAGTGACACCGACGGCTACGACTTTCTCACCGAACTCGAGCATAAAGCACAGGCAGGGATACGTGTCGTCGTCATCCTCGATGCGCTGGGAAGCTTCGCACTCGCCACTGCTGCAATAGAACGCTTACGAAACGCAGGAGCAGAAGTACTCTTTTTCAGTTATTGGTTTCGAAGAACGCATCGCAAGGTGCTCATTGTCGATGAATCGACAGTGTTCTTGGGTGGAGTGAATATCTCGGGGAAATTCGCGCCATGGAGAGATCTCCAAATGCGCCTCTCCGGCAAACACATCGCCCGCGTCGCACTTCGCTCTTTCGCCGACATGTACCGAGAGTCCGGTGGAAAAAATCCGATGCCGGGGGCACGCAGACGCCCTCCGCTGCTTAAGCGCACGCGCCTTTGGTTCATTGAACATGGGATAAGCGGAAAAAGGACAGCGCTGCGCAAGTATTACGAAGAACATATCGACAGTGCGAAGCAGTCTATTGTACTCGTCACTCCATATCTTATCCCGGGACGTTTTCTCATTGCCCATATCCACCTTGCACTCATGCGTGGCATCCAAGTTGATGTGATCGTGCCCCAACATACCGACCACCCGGTTGTCGACCATATCAACGAGTATTATTGCACACTACTCTCACAGCTCGGTGCGCGTTGCTATCTCAGCCCGCAGATGAATCACGCAAAAGCAATGCTTATCGATCACCGCGAGGGCACGGTTGGTTCGCATAATCTTGATGCGCTTTCATTCAACTGGAATGTGGAGGCAAGCGTATTCTTTGATGATCCCAACATGGTAGAGGATCTTGATAAGATCATTTCGGGGTGGAAAAACGAAGCCATTATTTTTCACCCCGAGGAACACGCACTGCGTTGGTATGATGCATTTCCCGCGCTACTGCTTCGCTTGTTTCTTTCGGTACTATAGTGCACACACGTTCACTGATACAAAAAACACCCGCCGCAGGAAATCCCGCGGCGGGTGTTTTGTCGGTATTAGTACTGCACAAAGTAACTGACCTTTGCCCCCGTATGAAGTGAGTCAATATATGCCTGACCTTCCTGGGACAGCTTCTGCTGCCTAATCTGTTCCTTGATCTGTACTCGGTCTGCAGCCTCTTCACCCTTGGGTAGAGTAATTTTGTTATCGGTAATATATTTATCAACATCACTGTCGGCAACTTCAACTTTGTCACCCAACAATTTTTCCACCTGTTTTTGGACAGTGATCTGGGCCGTGAGATCATCACGTGTCATGCCACGCTGTGCCAAGAGCGTATCGAGTGTCGCTCCTTGCCCCGCGCTCGCCACCTGTGCTTCAATCTTTTTGACCTCGACATCAATCTCGCTTGCGCTCACGGAGATCCCCTGTTTCTTTGCAGCATCAGCGATAAGTTTTTGTGTGATTAAGTTTTCAAGCGCTGCCTTTCCTCCTGACTTCTCAAGCTGGTGAATGACCGCGACTCTGCTGATGGGGCTTCCATTGACAACAGCTGCGACAAAAAGACCTCGCGTAAAATACGCAAGCAATAGGACCACAATGACGGCTGCGATGATTCGCAGCGTTCTCACACTGATCATGACTTCTTTTTTCTCTTCACTTTCTTTCTCTTCATCCTTCGTATGCACTGGCTCTACGCTCGGCATCGACTCTTCTTCTAAATTGTTTTTCTCTGTTTTCATGTATCGAAACTAAAATAATAATTGCTCAAAAATACCTTGAGAACCTCTGTCGAGCTCCTCTAATTAAGCTAAAATATAGCACATATCTATAGAATGATAAATTTCTGCAATTCCATAGACATAATAACAAGAAGTATTATGATGGAGGCATGACAACATATATGGGCGGATGCCATTGTGGAAAAGTGCGCTTTACGGTCGATGCGAGCATGGACAAGGTAATTTCCTGCAACTGCTCGATTTGCCTCAAACGTGGCCTCCTGCTTACGTTCGTACCCGCATCAGCATTTACCCTGACAAAGGGCGCGGAAGAGCTCTCTGACTACCGTTTCAACACAATGAAGATCCGGCACTTATTTTGCAAAGGATGCGGCGTTGAGGCGTTTGGCATGGGTAAAAGCGAGGATGGCACGGAGACCGTAGCGCTCAATGTCCGCTGTATTGACGATATCGACCTCGATGACATCAAGGCAACCCCTTTTGACGGAAAGAGTCTTTAAGGGCCCGTGAGAAAACTCAAGAAGTCACTCCCCACTCCTTTAATACGGCAACGACGGCACCGACCGGCAGGCCGATGATGCTCGCATAATCCCCTTCGTATTTTTCGATGAATTTTTTTCCGATCCCTTGGATCGCATAGGCCCCAGCCCGCTCAAGTGGTTCTCCTGTCGCAATGTACTCATCGATTTCCTGATCTTGCAAAACTTTGAAATAAACAGTCGACTCAATAGCGTCAGATACAGTTTTCCCATCCGAAGTGTCAATAATCGTAAAGCCGGTCACTACCGTGTGCGCTTTGCCGCTTAACATGCGAAGCATCTCTCTTGCGCGATCTTCTGTGTGCGGCTTGCCGAGCACAGCGCCCTCATGCGCAATGAATGTGTCGGCTGCGATAATGATCGCGTCCGGATGCGATGCCGCCACAGACTCTGCCTTCCCCCTCGAAAGAAACATTGCAAGATCTCGAGGAGGGAGCGGCAATGTCATGTCTTCCTCATAATTGCCTGCCTCCACCTCAAAAACGACCCCCGTACTTTCAAGGAGTTCTCTTCTTCTCGGGGATGTCGAGGCAAGAATGATCTTTCGGCTCATGCGAAAAGTTTATCCGATGACCACAACAAAGTCTACCACTCAAGCTGACCACCCACCTTGTATTCGGTGACGCGCGTTTCAAAAAAGTTCTTTTCTTTGGAGAGGTCGATCGCCTCACTCATCCACGGGAAAGGATTTTCTACGTTATACACTGACGCAAGTCCTATGCGCTCCAAGCGACGGTCCGCGATATGCTCAATATATTGTTTGAACCCGATGGCATTCATTCCAAAAATACCCTTCGGGAAAACTTCGTCCGCAAATGTATATTCAAGCTTGGTCGCGCGACGTACCAGATCGGTGACATGCTCCTTGAATTCTTTTGTCCACAGTTCGGGCTGCTCTTCTTTGATGGCGTTGATCATGTTGATCCCGAAGTTGAGATGCTGTGTTTCATCGCGCATGATGTATTGGATCTGCTCCGCCGAACCAGTGAGCTTGTTCTGGCGCTGAAAGCCGAACATCACAGCAAATGAACTATAGAAGAAGATCCCTTCGAGAATGATCGAGAAGACAATGAGATTTTCGAGGAACTTCTGGTCGCTTGCGAATGTCCCTGTTTTGAATGCCGGATCGAAAATACCCTCATTGAAAGAAAGCACCATGCTGTCTTTGTTGTAGATTGCGTCAATCTCGCGGTACATATTGAAGATCCGGGCTTGATCCATGCCGAGTGACTCAACAATATACTGGTATGCATGCGTATGAACCGCCTCTTCAAAACCTTGGCGCAAAAGATACATGCGACACTCAGGAGAGGTGATGTGTTTGTAGAGGCCGAGCACGACGTTATTCGCTGCGATAGAGTCTGCGGTGGTGAAAAATCCGAGCACTGTCTCAAATGCCCGCCGCTCGTCGCGAGTGAGCGCTGTCGGTGAGCGCCATTGCTCGATATCTTTCTGCATGGAAATCTCCGTCGGAAGCCAATGATTTGCATTTCCCGTGTTGTACGTATCCCATGCAAATGTGTGGCGCATGGGGTAGAGCTGCATGACATCCGCCTCCCCGCCGTTGATGATACGCCGCTTGTTTATATCGACAGCCGTTAGTGTTTTTTTTAGTGACATATATTTTATTTTTACCCCTCACACGACTCACAAATACCGACCGCCTCGCCGGCAGCAACTTTCGCCATCATTACCTCATCCGGAACCGTGCTCGCTTTTTTTTCCTCCGTCGACCCTCCCGACGACTGCGTGGTTACTGTTTCAAATTTGCGGTTGTGTGTTGAGCCAAATTCAGTAGTCGATACTGTTGATTTTTCCACTTGCGATGCGCTCAAGGTACGCAGATAATACGTTGTTTTCAGTCCCAGCTTCCATGTATACATATAAATATCGGAGAGATCCTTCCCTGATGTTCCACGATAGAAGATGTTGAATGACTGAGATTGATCGATCCACTTGCTGCGTCGTGCGGCGGCCTCTACGAGCCACCGTGAATCGATCTCGAATACTTCTTTATACTTCGCCTTCACATTTCCTGGTATATCGGTCATTTGCTGGATACTTCCGTCATAATATTTCAACTTCTTCAGCATTCCCGGATTCCAGAGCCCAAGCTTCTTGAGATCATGAATCAGATAATCATTGATCACAATAAAATCGCCGGCTTGGTTTGATTTCACATAAAGATTTTTATAGATCGGTTCTGTGGTCGGAACGCAGCCCACGATATTTGCTGTTGTCGCCGTCGGAGCAAGCGCCATGGTATTGGAGTTGCGCATGCCGTACTTCTTTACGTGAGCACGCACGGGAGCCCAGTCCATGCGTCCTCCGCGCGGCAGCGGGATCTTTTCCCCTCGCTCACGCTCCAAAAGATCAAGGGTATCCTGCGGGAAGATGTTGCGATCCCATTTTGAACCTTTGTACGTCTCATAGGTCCCGCGCTCTTTTGCGATTGCACTCGACGCAAGGATCGTGTGATATGCAACGACCTCCATGCTTTCATCGGAAAACTCAACCGCTTCTTGTGAGTCAAAATTGATATCGAGAAGGTAGAGCGCATCGTGCAGTCCGCGCAGTCCCAAGCCCACAGGGCGGTGGCGCATATTCGAGCGCTTGGCATCTTCGGTCGGGTAATAGTTGATATCAATGACATTATCGAGCATGCGCATTGCCGGGCGCACTACCGTGCCGACAAGCTCTTTATCGAACACTCCACCAACAACAAACTTCGCAAAATTGAGTGACCCGAGATTGCAGACCGCCGTTTCGTCCGGCGAGGTATTAAGCGTGATCTCGGTGCAAAGATTAGAGCTGTGCACGACACCGACATGATCTTGTGGGGAGCGCACATTGCACGGATCTTTAAAGGTGATCCACGGATGCCCGGTCTCAAAGAGCATCGCAAGCATTTTCTTCCAGATATCGATGGCGGGAAGGCGTTTAAAAAGTTTTATTTTCCCCTGATCTGCTTTGGCTTCGTACTCTTCATATTTCTTTTTAAACGCTGCGCCATAGAGTTCCGGAAGCTCAGGTGTCTCATCGGGAGAAAAAAGCGTCCACTGTCCCCCATCGCGCACGCGTTGCATAAAAAGGTCGGGAATCCAGTTCGCCGTATCCATATCATGTGTGCGGCGGCGCTCATCGCCGGTATTCTTGCGCAGTTCAAGAAAATCGAGGAGGTCATAATGCCACGTCTCAAGATACACGCATGCTGCTCCACGGCGGCGACCCGAACGATTGATCGCTACCGTCACATCATTTGCGATCTTAAGAAACGGGATTACACCCTGACTCTCTACACCCGTCCCTTTGATAAATGCCCCCGTCCCTCGCAAGTGGCTCCACGCTGTGCCAATACCGCCGGACCACTTGGAAAGTTGCGCATTGTCACCATAACTCTTAAAAATGGAGTCGAGAGAGTCCGGAACCATATTAAGGTAGCAGGACGAGAGTTGGGGTTTCGGAGTTCCTGCATGGAAAAGCGTGGGGGTCGACGGCGTATAGTAAAACTCGCTCATGATCTGATAGAACTTGTTCACCCAATCCTCGCGCACCTTCACGTCTTCATTGAGTGCGGTACCCATCGCAACGCGCATCCAAAACATCTGCGGTGTTTCGAGCAGCCGCTTTGTTTCATCGTCACGAACAAAATAGCGGTCATGCAGTGTCTGGAGTCCAAGATAGTCGAACAGTTGATCATGCGCGAGGTCGAGATCTTTTGAAAGCTTGTCGAGGTCGAACTCAAGCAGTCGCGCGTCAAGACGACCGATAGCAACTCCGTGTTCAAGCGAGCGCTTGAATGCTTTCGCATGCTGATCCGCAAGTTTGGTGTAGTCAATTTTGTCGTGACCGATCACTTCTTGATAGATAAGATCAAGAAGCATGCGCGCGGCGAGTCGTGTATACGCCGGATCACATTCGATCATCGAACGCACCACCATAATAACGGCCTTCGTCACATCCTCGGTCTTCATCCCTTCATATACTTCATTTCTGCACTGCGTCACGATCGCATCGACATCGATCGCCTCGGAAAGTCCGACAGTAAAATGATTCACGTATTTCCTTATCTTCTCCAGGGAAAATTTTTGATCCTTGCCATTGCGCTTTGTTACAAGGAGTTCATTTTCATCAAGCTTCGCAATGGCGATCTCTTTCTCTTCGTGCCTGATCTTTGCGTGTTCATAGCGATAGATGATGTATGCCTTCGCCACCGCATGGAATCCTGCCTCCATGATAATATTTTCAACAGTATCTTGGATATTTTCTACGGAAGGTATGCTCTCGGGGAATCGCGCTTCCAGAAGTGCAACAACTTCACTTGTCATATCACGCAATTTTTGCTCGGAGACCACAACATTATTGGCTGTGAACGCCTTTTGTATCGCGATCGCGATCTTCTCTTTGCTAAATTCGACTACTGCACCATTGCGCTTTTTGACTTGTTGCATAGGACATACGTTACTCCAATTAGGACTTACACAAACGGGTGAGATTCGTGTTTGTGCAGGTCCTACCAATAATAAAAATACCTACGCCCGAGCGTAAGCTTTTGGGGATGCAAAAATATGCACACCAGAATGCCTGACGCGGGCGAGGAGGAGCTTGTGCTCCATGCATAAGGGATCGGACTTACTCTTTCGAGTATCACCGTTGCGCGACAGTGTGGAATTTCACCAACTTCACCTTATGCTCCTCTCAAACAAAAAACGAGAACTCACCCATCATACTACCTCCCACCGCGAATTCAATGCTCTCCTTTAAGCGAGCAGCAGGGCGATAGTTTCCACTTTTCCACACCTCTATAAAATCTCTAGTGCGAGCGGTGCATGATCCGATACTTCATCGGTCAGCACATAAAAGTTTTTTACATTCACTCCCTCGCTATGAAAAACATAGTCGGCATACTTTTCAGGCTTTGTGTAATGCGATGTTCTTGTCGAGCGCACATCAAATTCTCTGATGAGATTTTTCAAACCCGCATCCTCCAACATTTTTATACTCTCGGTGTCCGGCAAAAGGTTGAAGTCGCCGCACAAGATCACTTCACCGTCTCTTTCTTCTGCCCACTTAAGAATATTCTTTGACTGGTTCAATCGGTCCGGAGAGTCGGTTTTACCTTTTCCGTTCCACAGACCATGAAAGTTCCCGACCGTTAAAGGACCGGCATCCGTTTTTAAGGTTACATACTGCACATTGCGCGCATGATGTCCCACATCGCCTTCGGGGATAAACCCTTTATGTTTGTGCACAAAAACCTCGCCATGATCTGCAGCGATCAGATCTTTTTTTACCAAGAGGAGAAGGCCGTAATTATCGAGATGGTGTGGGTGAAAATATGGTGTATGCCCAGAAAGCACCGCGGTGATCTCCTGGAGGCCGTACGTCATGACTTGCGAGTGATCAATCGCCAACCCTCCGGCTGCGTGTCCCTCGATATGGTGATATGGAGCGGACCACACCTCTTGGAGGCAAAATATGTCCGTATCGTCTGCATGCTCCTTGAAAAATGAGAGTAACCCCTCTTTCCCGGCCCTTCCTCCCCAGGTGTTGAGCGTGATGATCTTCACGGGAATATACTATCACAAGATGCGCGGCCAACAAAAGTAAGCTTTACAATACTCCTATTTTGTCATCTTCAACGATCGTTTCCCGTCTTTTTCTTTCGGATCAGTCCTTGGTAAAAAGCAAAGAGTTCTTGATCGATCGCTCCCCACGGAAGCATGGTGCGTACCTCTAGGTCTCCGTAACTTTTGACCGAATCAATTCTACACTTCTGTAGAACTCCCATCTCTGTCCCTTGGTAGATAATGGCCGGCTGATTTTGAGCAAACTGTATCTGTGCCGCAATTTTTAATTTTTCTTTATTCCCTCCTGCGATAAAAATGAATCTATCAAGGTCGTGGTTGTCGAGAAATGTGGGAAGGAAAAAACCCTTCGGAAACTTCATGTAGTGGAATTTGAGTTTGAGCGCAAGCAGCCAACGCGGGCGAAAGAAACCCCCTCGCGCAATATAGTCGAGCATCATTTTTTGGAAGGTAAAATCTAGTGTGCCATCAAGTTCACCGACATACGCACACATCCCCTGGTCGCTCATTTGAAAAAGACGCTTCCAAAACTTCCCTCTCAGGTTGATCGTCGGCAAATTCTTCCACGCGATCTTATGCACACCACTTATGCCATATGCTTCACCGACAAGCACGGCATGAGGAAAATCTTTTTTCACCTCACGACGGAATGCTCTCCAGAAGTCATGAGATGGTCCGAATACATGATCAAGTCGCAATCCGTCAAAACCGACTCCGAGCCAATATTTTGCCGCCGCAATGATGTGTTCGCGTGCAGGCGGGTGATCAAGATTGAGCTTGGGCAATTCTCTATACTGCAGAAAGCAGCGATACTCGTCCGGCCATTCTTGAAAATAGAACCAATTACGGTACTGGCTGTCCTTATTCTGCTGTGCGTCGATAAAATAGGGATGCTGCGATGAAAGATGATTGGGCACAAAGTCTATGAGCAACTTTATTCCCTTTCCGTGGGCGAGACTGATGAGTTCTTTTACATCTTCGAGTGTTCCAAAGTGCGGGTCTACACTAAAGTAGTCGGTAATATGGTATCCGTGATAAGCACTCGTGGTGTTAAGCGGCGTAATCCAGAGCGCAGTGATACCAAGATCGTGGAGATAGTCGAGTCGTTCGATGATTCCTCGAATGTTCCCCCCACAAAAAACGGGGCCCTCACAGATGGGCGTCTGACTATCTCGCGCTTTTCCGCAAGAAAAACGATCGATAAAGATTTGATAGATAATGGCATTGTTCATCCAATCCATAAACGGGTGCGTGTTGCTCTTTCACAATAGCACATGCACAAACTGTATTCACGATAAAGAACACATGGGTTGCAAACATCGGGAATAGGTGTTGAATTAAAAAAGATGCTCTATAAAGGAGTTCGTCATGAACAGTACGTTATGGGCCTTCTTACTCATGAACTGTATTGGGTGGAGTTTTTTCCGTCTTGTGAACATGCCGCGAAAAACAAAAAAAGGCCGCAGTAGACAGGGTGCCATACTCCCCGCAAAAACAGTACAAAAAAAGAAAGTGCCTATTTGCACCGAGGCCGCGCTGGTGTGCAGCCTTCGGATCGCCCGGGAAGATCTCGCGCGATCTCTCGGGAAAAGCGACAAACAAACGTTCAAGGACCCCGAAGTGCATACCGCACTTGAAGCGTATATCGCAGCGCTAACTGCGCGATTACACGCACTCAAAATAGCACCTGTGAATGATCGCTCCTACATGGCTGCAAAGGCCTCACTGGGCTGGAAAGTTCGCACCATGCCCTTTATTTCGGAAAAATATATCGATTGAATTCCGGCCGCATACGAGCCGGGATTTTTATTTTATTTTGTTATTTCGTCTTTTCGGGATAGGCTTCTTGGATGGATACTCTCGTAGAACTTGCGACCAAACATATTCGGGACATTATAACGCTTGCGATCGAACATAAGCCCCCGGAGCGAGCTTTGGTTATCTATGATACAGCAAATGGACTTACGCGTATTCTGACTGCAGCGTATCGCGCCGCACTCCCTGACGCGACGTTCGTTGACTTCGATAGCGAAACAAAAGAGACACTGATCGAGAAAATAAATACCATGCAGGAGCGCGATCTGGTGGTACTTATTCAATCGTCGAATTTTCTATTGAACGAATTCCGCATACGACTCCATCTTTTCCAAAAGAAGCTCAAGGTCATCGAACACACGCATCTCTATCGCAACAAAGAAGATGTGTGGGATGTGTACATCAATGCACTCGCCTACGACCCGTCATGGTATCGCGTGATCGGACCGAAACTTAAAGCAAGACTCGAGAGCGCCAACGTGCTTCAAATAGAAGGAGGCGGTGCAAAGCTTATTGTAAACGGAGAACTTGAGACACCAAAGTTAAACATCGGAGACTATGCGGGAATGGAAAATATCGGCGGAACATTTCCGATCGGCGAGGTATTCACCGAAAGCCGGGATTTTGCCACAATGAGCGGATCGTTTATGATCTATGCATACGCAGGCTCCGACTTTACCGTCCAGATGCATGAACCTTTCCGCGTCGACATAGAAAAAGGTATCGTCGTAGGGTGGGGTGAAAATACGCCAAGCTCTTTCATTGAGATCGTGGAAGCCATCAGAGGCACTGAGCGACCGCTCATCCGCGAGATCGGCTTCGGACTCAATCGCGCCATCACACGCGAACGCTATATTGAAGACATCACTGCATTCGAGCGCATCTTCGGCATGCACCTTTCACTCGGCGAAAAACACAGCGTGTACAAAAAAGAAGGGATCATTACCCATAAGGCACGCTTTCATGTCGACCTCTTCCCTGTTGTGGACCGCATACTCGTCGATGACGATCTCATCTTCGCAAATGGAACATATCTCCTCTAGCCAGCAAAAAGAAAAACCGCATCACGCGGTCTAATCCTCTTTACTCTCTCCTGGGTCGGACTTCGGCGCCTCGTCAGCGTGGGACAACTCTTCTGTTTTGCGCACAAGCGTTCCTTCGCGCTCATTCACCGTGAACTGAATGTTCTTTCTCGCGGGAAGAACTCCCACGATGCTTCTCCCCGGACCTCGTTCCATGATCTGCACCCTGATCGCAAATTTATCCCTTGCACCACCACCCTCGGGACCGATAAGAATCCCAATAACCGAAACGTCTTTACCAATGACAGCCGATGAAACGAAGCCAAGCGTTCTCCCCATGTCCTCAAACACAAGAACAAGACCATAGTGCCCTTCTCCGGGCATATCGAGTATCGCCACACCAAAGACGTAATTGGAGATACCGCGGCCGGTACCATAGAGCGACGCCATATCTTGCATGATGGGGAGCAGTCGAAGTGTGGCCTTCTGTTTTGGATAGTCTGGATCAATAATGGCCTCCCCAACACCATCTTTCAGCGCAATCTTGAGATCTCCAAAATCATGAAGCACGACGTATGACTCTGCCATTTGTGCGGACAAAGACAGACGTGGGCGTTTTTGATCGAATTGATCAGAAGAACCGTGACAGTTCACAACAACCACCAAGATCATGAGGAGGGCACCCACAAAGAGTGCCACCTTCATAAAAGGAGATTTCATGTGTATTCCTTAAATCAACAATGCAATCTGTCTCGAGTATAGGACTTTTGCGACGTTGCGCAAGCATGTGCTCGGCCAGCAATAGCCTTTATTTCTTTGCAGTCTTTTTCGTCTTCTTCTTTTCCTTTTTAATATTGTGGTCTCCTCTGCCCATAGTGTTGTTGATTGGCGACTAATATATAGAGTATAGCATTATGCTATGACGCGGGTCATTTCAATCTGTCCCGAACTCTTTTTATCACGGCATCCATTGTCCAATCCGACTTATGTAAATATTCATGTACGCCAGCAGCCACTACGGTCGCAACACCGAATGGCTCGGTGACATTACTCATAACAATGACGGGCACATTTTTGCCCCACTCATCTTTGCGCAGGTTGTGCAACACCGTTAGGCCATCCATTTTGGGCAAAAGGATATCCAACAATATAAGATCAGGTCTTGCATGTAGTGCGGAAGAAAGCCCAGACTCACCATCCTTTTCCTGTATGATCTCGTATCCTTCATGAGCAAGGTTATCGGCAAGCGTTTCAGATAGGATATTATCGTCCTCAATGATCAGAATTTTTTTCATGACTTTTTTATATTGCTGTTATTTTTTTGATTAAGTCATTACTGTCTTTTTTTTCTTCAAGATAGTGCACCACTTTCACGAGAACTTCCACGATCATGTGCTGGGACTTCACAAAGTAATCGTCTGCACCCATTTGGATCGCCCGCTTGATCTCTGTATCATTACCAAAGTTGGACAGCACGATAACGGGAATATCTTTTAATTTGGGGTCTTGCTTCACTTTTTCAAGCACATAATATCCGTCACGCTTTGGCATCAGGAGGTCGAGCAGTATAAGGCTCGGTCGCTCCTTGTTAATGCGCAGAAGTGCCTCCTCGCCATTTTGCGCCACATCAACGACATATCCCTCTCCTTCAAGGTTGTCTTTCAGTGCCATCACTAAAAATTCTTCATCCTCAACGATCAATATGCGATTCATAGTTTTGATTTATTTTTTATATTATTAAGGTCATCCTCTGCATTGAGCATTTTGGGTACCCGTAGATAAAAAGTCGATCCTTTGTTCTCTTCGGATGTAAAGGTGATCTTCCCGCCAATTTTTTGCGCAAGAAGGGATGCACTATAGAGACCGAGACCTGTGCCATCCGGCTTAAATTCTTTGGCGTTGGAAGAGCGATAAAAACGCTCAAAGACCCTTCGCTGTTCTTCTTTGGGGATCCCGATACCGGTATCTTTTACAGAAAACACTACTGCGTCCTTCTCATCAGTCACTCCCAGAATGACCTCGCGCCCACTCGACGAATAGTTGATGGCGTTGGAGACAAGGCTCTCAAGAATATTGCGCAATGTCTGGAGATCCGATCGTACAAAAAGATTCTTGCGGTCTTTGAACGAACTACGCAGCAGCACGCCTTTATTTTGCGCCGCCGATTCCGTCATCAAAACCAGCTCTTCATAAAGTAGAGATACCAATACATCCTCTTTGTTTGTCACGAGCACACCGCCCTCGAGCGTGAGGATGTTCAACATCTCAGCAACCAGCCGGATCATGCGCTCGTTGATTTGATAAAGGTTATCGATGTACTTTTTTTGTCTAGGATTCAATGCTCCGAGTATTCCTCTCTGGATCGTCTCGATAAGCCACTTCGTCCCCGAAAGGGGTGTCCGCAACTGATGCGACGCAAGCGCCAAAAAGTCGGTCCGCAACTTCTCTATTTCTTTTTCTTTGGTAATGTCACGGAACACGACCATTGCACCACCAACATGTGCACCAAAGAGGACCGGGGTCGTAGTGATGGCTATGGGAAATTTCTCACCATCTTTGCGAATAAAGTAGTAATCACTGGTGATGGTCGTCGTGCGCAAGGAAAGTGCTAGTGTTATCGGATGCAGTGCGCTCATGACCTGCTTGCCTCCCGTGTCTTCAAGCACAACCTCTCCCATAAAAGGTTTCCCTATTATCTGTTCACTTGCGGACCCAAGGAGTTTTTCAGCGATCGTATTCATGATGATCATTTTCCCGTCTTGGTCAGTGGCAACAACTCCTTCCCCGATGCTCTCGAGGAGCGCTTCATCTTTTGCCTTTGCTTCGGTCAACGCCTTCTGCTCCTCTCCAAGATCTTCAAGGAGGTTGGTCATAGCTTTGCGGACATCCTCAAGTTCGAGCACGCGTTCATCCAACTCTTTCGTTCGCTTTGCAACTTCAAGAGCAAGATGTTGTGCCTGCCCCTCAACGCTTATCCTCGCCTCCTCAAGACGGCGATTATTTTCCAGGAATTCTTTTGAACTAATCTCAAGCGAGCGATCCAAAAGCATTCGATCTTCGTCGAAATCCCGATATGTCCTGCTTACGGATCCCAAAAGCCCCTCCCACTCAGGGCTAATGGTGGTGCCCTTACCGAGGGAACGCTTGATCTGTCTTTCGAGTGTCGGGTGCATGGTATCGAGATTTAT
>OBEQ012290683.1_pt1 | contig 36383 bp, 27 predicted proteins | sample 1670901 | NCBI WGS metagenome assembly OBEQ01 (sample SAMEA104232315, study PRJEB22302) | groundwater metagenome | biome: forest; feature: aquifer; material: groundwater | place: USA | collected 2011-08-07 | depth 5.4 m | reverse complement strand
TATACTATTCTCGGAAAAGAAGTTGAAACGATACTTGATAAGAATATGTACGCAGGAGACCATACAGTTATATGGGATGCAAAGGATAAGCCTGCGGGTGTGTATATGTACCGCCTTGTAGCAGGGACTACTACGGAGACGAAAAAGTTGTTGTTTATAAAGTAACCCCAAAATTTGATTATTACCAAAACGTTTCTTATACTTTAGCATTATGAAATTCGGACGATTCTATTATTATTACTTTTACTTTAGCCCAGGCTCTCGCCCGGACATGGAACGTCTTTTCTCTTAAACGAATATCACAAGAAATGAACAAACCCTGCCGAGCAATCAGCGGGGTTTTTTATTTTTATCATCATTTAAACGTTCTTTTTATCAAAAACAAATACAAAAGGATTCAATTATGAAACTTACTCAACTTATACCGATGCTCTGGGTTCCCGATGTGAAGGAAGCTATTCAATTTTATGTTGAAAAGCTGGGATTTGTGTGTGCGAATTATATCCCTGAAGCAGGATGGGGAATAGTGCGTCGCGATGGTGTTGCCATCATGCTTGCGCTTCCGAATGCGCACACGCCTTTTAACGGGGCACAATTTACCGGCTCGTTTTATCTCAATACCGATGATATTGATGCTCTATGGGAACAGTTAAAAAATTCAGTAACAATAGAATATCCGATTGAAGATTTCGATTATGGTATGCGCGAGTTTGCCATTCGCGATAATAACGGATATATGATTCAGTTCGGGCAAGAAATTAATAGAAAATCCTAAGTCCTAAATAAAATTTTTAGGGCTTCGAAATTAGATATTAGGATTTTTGGTCTTGAATATAAACAGCGCTACCATCAGTACGTAATTTAAAATTATAAAAAAGTAATAGAAAGAAAATTATATGGTTATTGTTATGTCATCTCACGCCACCGAATCGGATGTTCGCGTTGTTACGGAACATGTTGAAGCGTTGGGTTTGCAAGCTCACCCTATTATCGGTACTGAACGCATTGTTATCGGCGTCATCGGCGATGAGCGGCTCATTCAAAAGGATCAACTCGCGCTTATCCCGCATGTTGAGACGGTTATTCCGATTCTCAAGCCGTATAAACTTGCCAGCCGCGAATTCAAACCGAACGATAGTATTATTGATGTTGCGGGAGTTCCTGTTGGCGGGAAAGAAATAATTGTCATTGCCGGTCCTTGCTCGGTGGAAAGCGAAGAGCAGTTACTTTCAACTGCATGGGCTGTGAAAAAGGCAGGAGCAAAATTGCTTCGCGGCGGCGCGTATAAACCGCGTACGAGTCCGTATGCGTTTCAAGGGTTGGGTGAAGATGGTTTGAAGATGCTCAAGAAAGCAAAAGATGAAACCGGCTTAGGTATTGTTACGGAGGTGATGGAAACCGCCGATCTCGATCTTGTTGCCGAGTATGCCGACCTGTTGCAGGTGGGGGCGAGAAATATGCAAAACACACGACTTTTGCGAGCGCTCGGAAAAGTTAAAAAGCCTATCCTTCTGAAAAGAAATTTTTCTGCTACGCTCAACGAATTTTTGATGAGCGCTGAATACATTCTCTCTGCCGGAAATGAAAACGTTATTTTGTGTGAACGCGGTATTCGCACGTTTGTTGAATATACACGCAACACGCTTGATTTAAATATTGTCCCTGCAATAAAGCAACTCTCGCATTTACCTATTATCGTTGACCCAAGCCACGGAACGGGGCGACACGATTTAATTATCCCCATGAGCCGTGCATCCATTGCCGCGGGTGCGGATGGGCTTATTATTGAAGTGCATCCTGATCCTGCAAAGGCATTTTCCGATGGCGAGCAATCGCTTACGCTTGATGCATTCCAAACACTGATGAATGAAGTAGGGGGAATAGCAAAAGCAATGGGACGGTAATAATTGGTGAATGTTAAAAAACATTTAATCTAATAGTAAAATGCTTGTCATTCCGACGCCCGCCTGATATGCTTTGGCGGGGTCGTCGGAATGACAAATCCATAAGTGGTTTATCATAAAATTTTTGATTATACTTTTTCTCCATCAACTAAGAATATAAAGGATATTCACATGATCGTAGTAATGAAATCCGGCGCGAAGAAATCGGAAATTCAAGTCGTTCTCAAAAAAATCAAAGAAATAGGGCTAAAGCCCCACACTTCGGCCGGTGTTGAGCGTACCATTATCGGCATCATTGGCGACGAGCGTCTCTTCAAAAAAGAGCAGTTTTCGATGTTACCGGGAGTGGAGAATGTTATTCCCGTTCTCAAGCCATATAAATTAGCAAGCCGCGAATTCAAAAAAGCCAATACCATTGTTGATGTCGGTGGAGTAAAAATTGGCGGTAATAAAATTGTCATGATGGCAGGACCTTGCTCGGTTGAATCGAAAGAGCAGTTACTTCAAACAGCGCGAATTGTGAAAAAATCGGGAGCGCAATTTCTTCGCGGCGGTGCGTATAAGCCGCGTACAAGTCCGTACGCGTTTCAAGGGCTGGGAAAAGAAGGTTTGAAATATCTCGCGGCGGCGCGTAAAGAAACGGGACTTAAAATTGTTACCGAAGTGATGGAATCGCAAGATGCGGAATTGGTTGCAGAGTATGCCGATATGTTTCAGGTGGGCGCGCGTAACATGCAGAACACGAAGTTGTTACGAACGCTTTCGAAAATGAAAACACCTGTTCTCCTCAAAAGAAATTTTGCGGCAACACTGAACGAATTTTTAATGAGCGCGGAATATCTTCTTTCCGGTGGCAATGAAAATGTTGTACTATGTGAACGCGGCATCAGAACATTTGTTGAATATACACGCAACACGTTTGATTTGAATATTATCCCGGTAGTAAAAATGCTTTCGCATTTGCCGATGATGGCAGACCCTAGTCATGCAACGGGACGACAGGATATTGTTATCCCGATGAGTCGTGCGGCAATCGCGGCGGGCGCAGATGGTTTGATTATTGAAGTCCATACCAACCCTGCAGAAGCATTATCCGATGGCGATCAATCTATCACTCCCGTAATGCTGGATCAGTTAATGGTTGAAATTAAGGCAGTTGCGTTGGCTATTGGTAGGGAAGTGGCGTAAGATAACTCTTAAATAAATAAAGCCATCATTTTTAGCAGTATCGACGAATGATGGCTTTGCTATATATAATAGAACTTTTTGTAGTAACACTTAGGAATGTTCTTATTGTGGAATTCTTTCTAATCTACTCTGCCATTGAAGAAAGTACCAATTGTGAATAAGCCTATTTTGATGTAGAGTCTTCAGGTTTGAGTGCTTTTTGTATGTCTTGTAAGGCAATTAAAAATTTTTGTAAAAGTTTTAACCAAGAACTTCTGAAATCTGTAACGGGATACTCTATTCCTAAAGTAGTATGTGCCTCAAGAACTCCTTCAATAGCATCCGAGTGGACAGGATATGCTTTTCGAACTTTCAACAATTCCCTAAATATTTTTATCGCTATTTCGACATCTCTATTTTTTGATTTAAAATAAATTCCCAATTGAATAATTGAACCTGATTCAGCCTCTTGGTTGCTATTTAGTTCTTTGAGTTTCCTTAAATTCAATTGATTAACTAATTGTCCCAAAGATGCCACTCTATAAGTAAATTCCTCCTTTGTGTTCGCTGGGCGAATAAATTCTATTGAAGAGCGAAATTCTCGTGGCAAAAAAAGCAATTCATTGTGTCTATCATAAAATTGGGCGTTAATATTGTCCAAAGTATCGACTACTTGTGCTCCAACTATAAGTTGTTCTGAATTTTCTAAAATAGTTGCATCTTCCATTTCAATTGTTTCCTCATAACCATCTGGATTGGGAATTTTATCAACATCAAACGGTGGATCATTGGGCATTGTAGCTGATGTTAAAAACTCTTCTTCAAATTCTGCTAATGTCCCATCTTTAAGTTTTTGGATTATGTGACGTTTCCCTAACTCAAAGAGTGTTTTTATAAGACCAACCCCTTCAACATGACGGTATGCCCAAACAGCCTGTAATGTTCCTGAAATTCCCATAAGAAGTCGATAGTTTACTTTTTTCTTTTCTTCTTCGGGCAAGCCATGATATTTCATGTCAAGAAGCGAATAGGTAAATCCCGCTTGAAGAGCATCTCGATCAAATTGTTCGTAAATAGCTACCTTTCCAAATTTAATCTTATAAGATTTTTTCATAACTACATTTTAGTATTTTATCATAGAAAAGAATTCATGCCTATTTTTTCTCATAACTCTCAATCGGAGGGCAAGCACAAATCAAATTTCTATCTCCATAAGCATTATTAATCCTGCCCACAGAGACCCAAAACTTTCTTGTTCCAGTTAAAGACTTTGTTCCAGCGGTTGAATTTGCTACCGCCGCTTTTTCTCTCGTATAAGGATATTTCCAACTATCGCTCATCACCATTGCGGAAGTGTGTGGTGCATTCTTTAATACGTTGTTTGTTTTATCATACTTGCCTGTTTCTATCTCGCGAATTTCTTCACAGATGGAAATTAACGCATCGCAGTAGCGATCGAGTTCTTCTTTTGATTCACTCTCTGTTGGTTCAATCATTAATGTACCCGCAACAGGGAAGGAAACAGTCGGTGCGTGAAATCCGTAATCCATCAAACGCTTTGAAATATCTTCCGCCTCAACCCCGCTTTTCTCTTTTACAATTCTTGTATCTAGAATAAACTCATGCGCTACCCGGTTGTTTATTCCCTTATATAAAATCGGGAATGATGCTTCCAATCGTTTTGCCATGTAGTTTGCATTGAGCATTGCTACCTGAGTTGCCCGTTTTACCCCTTCAGCCCCCAGCATGGCAATATATGCCCATGAAATAGGCAAAATGCTTGCACTCGACCAAGGAGCCGCTGAAACAGGTCCGATAGCCTTGTTCCCGCCACATGGTACTACGGGATGCGATGGGAGGAATTGAGCAAGATGTTCTGCCACAGCAATGGGACCCATACCGGGACCGCCGCCGCCATGCGGGATTGCAAATGTTTTGTGCAAATTAATGTGGCACACATCCGCGCCAAGTTCAGAAGGGCGACACAAGCCAACCTGTGCGTTCAAGTTTGCGCCATCCATATATACTTGTCCGCCGTTGCGGTGGATGATTGCGCACATTTCTTTTATGCCTTCTTCAAATACGCCATGCGTTGATGGGTATGTTATCATAAACGCGGCGAGCGTGCCGGCATATTGTTTTGCTTTTGCTTCAAGGTCAGCCATATCAACATTGCCGTTATCTTCACATCGTACTAGAACGATATTCATTCCTGCCATGACCGCGCTTGCAGGATTTGTTCCGTGCGCTGAGGTCGGTATTAAGCATACATTGCGGTGTTGCTCCTTGCGCGATTCATGATATTCGCGAATGACGAGTAAGCCTGTGTATTCGCCTTGCGCGCCCGCATTCGGTTGTAACGAGACACCGGTAAATCCGGTGATCTGTTTTAACATATCCTTCAATCGATTGAATAATTCAGTATAACCAGCCGCTTGTTCAACAGGAACAAACGGATGCAACCCGCCAAACTCTTTCCAAGAGATTGGCAGTAACTCGGTTGTCGCGTTTAATTTCATCGTGCATGATCCCAATGGAATCATGCTTGTTGTAAGAGATAAATCCTTTGCTTCTAATGAACGAATGTACCGAAGCATTTTTGTTTCTGAGTGATGAGACGTAAACACAGGATGGGTCATAAACGAATTTGTTCGTTTCATCGCGCCGGTATATCCATGTGTTTCTTCTGCGGCAATCTGAGCGAGAGTAATATTGTGGTGAGTACTCCCGGAAAATATTTGCCAAAGTGTTTCGATTTCTTTTGTGGTTGAACATTCATCAAGAGAGATACCGATTGAACCGTCATCGAAATAACGAAGGTTAATCTTATTTTCTACTGCACGGGCTTTTACTTGTGCTTGTGTATGCTTACCCGGTAGAACTTTCAGTGTATCAAAATAATCGTTATGAATTATGGTGTAGCCAATTCGCTTTAATCCGTTTGCAAATATTTTGGTAAGATTATGTACCCGTTCTGCAATCTCTTTGATCCCATCCGGACCATGATAGATTGCATACATGCTTGCCATAATTGCCAACAGTACTTGCGATGTACAAATATTGGATGTTGCTTTTTCACGGCGAATATGCTGTTCGCGTGTCTGTAAAGCCATACGCAGTGCGGGGTTACCCTGCGAATCAATAGAAAGCCCGATAATACGTCCGGGAATATTTCGCTTGTATTCATCCTTCGTTGAAAAGAAAGCCGCGTGAGGACCGCCGTAGCCTAACGGTACACCGAAACGCTGTGTACTACCGAGAGCGATATCTGCTCCGAATTCTCCCGGGGGCGTAAGTATTGCCAAACTTAATAAGTCAGCCGCAACGGCGACCATTGCATCTGCCGCATGTGCGCGCTCAATAAATGAGCGGTAATCATTGATTGATCCATCTGTTGTTGGATACTGAACAAGCGCGCCAAAAACATTTTCTGAAAATTTAAAGTCGTTCCACTTTCCGGTCACAACACTAATTCCCAACGGCTTTGCTCGTGTGTGAATGACCCCAATAGTTTGCGGGTGACAATCTTCGGCAACAAAGAATTGTACGTTGGTATGTTTCCCTTTTATATTGAACATCATAATCATCGCTTCAGCCGCGGCGGTTGCTTCATCGAGCAGGGAAGCATTAGCGACAGGTAAGCCGGTCAAATCAATAATCATCGTTTGAAAATTGAGAAGGGCTTCCATTCGTCCCTGCGAGATTTCAGCTTGATAGGGAGTGTACTGAGTGTACCATCCCGGATTTTCAAAAATATTTCGTTGTATAACAGTTGGTGTGAGTGTATCGCTGTAGCCCATACCAATTAATGAACGGAACAACATATTTTTTGAGGCAATTGTTCGTATCTCAGCAAGCGCTTCTGATTCGCTTAAAGGCGGGGGAAGTAGTAAACCTTTTATTGTACGTAATTGTGAAGGGATGACACTCTCGACAAATTCGTCGAGTGAGGTTGAACCTACGACGGCAAGCATTTCCTTAATCTCGCGCTCGTTCGGTCCTATGTGTCTGTTATGGAATTGGTGTTTGGAAGATAATTCTATTGGCATATATATTCGTGGTCAAATGTTAATTGTCTGAGAGGGGATAAAAAAAGAATTCCGCATCGTTGGATGCGGAATTTTAACTACAACTTATTTACCGATTAAGGTTTTATATTGCTCGGCTGTAAGGAGCGAATCCAGCTCTCCGCTATTCGCTACATTTATTTTTATCATCCAGCCTTCGCCATACGGGTCACGGTTGACAACTTCCGGTTTCTTTTCCATTAAGGGGTTTACCTCCGTCACTCTGCCGGAAATTGGCGCAAACAAATCAGAAACAGCCTTTACGGCTTCAACGGTTCCGAATGTATCGCCCTGTTTAACTTCCTTTCCTGTCCCGGGTAACTCAACAAACACAACATCGCCAAGTTCGCCCTGAGCATATTCGGTAATCCCAACTGTTCCAACGTTACCGACAATCTTTATCCATTCGTGGTCTTGAGTATATTTTAAATCTTGGGGGATATTCATTTCAGTTCCTTTTTTACTTCTTAGATTTGTCTATTAATGTATTTCTAAACTTCTTGTGTTATGCTAAAAGTTATTGTATCCAAATTACTTTTTCATCTTATCAAGATAACTGGTGTCATAGTCTGATTTCTTAAACACCTCATCCTGCATTACCATTTTGTGAAATGGAATCGTTGTATGAATTCCTTCCACGGTAAATTCTTCCAGCGCGCCTGCTGCTTTTCTGATTGCTTCTTCACGTGTTGGTGCATAGACAATCAGTTTAGCAATCAATGAATCATAGTAGGGAGGGATGCGATAACCTGTGTAACAATGCGAGTCAACTCGCACGCCGTATCCGCCGGGAAGATGAAAACTTTTTATTTCGCCGGGTGATGGTCGGAAATCCATTGCAGGGTCTTCTGCGTTAATACGACATTCGATTGCATGACCTTCGGGTTTGAATTGTTTCTTCCGGATGCGTGAACCTGCCGCTATTTCTAATTGCATTTTGATGAGATCCATCCCTGTTACCATTTCAGTGACAGGATGCTCTACCTGAATACGCGTATTCATTTCCATGAAATAGAAATTCTTGTTCTTATCAACTAAGAACTCGATAGTTCCCGCCCCTTCGTAGTTGACAGACTTTGCGCCTTTAATAGCCGCTTCTCCCATTTTTTCGCGCAGTTCAGAACTAATAATCGGCGATGGACTTTCTTCGATTAATTTTTGATGACGACGTTGAACAGAACAATCGCGTTCGTTCAAATGAACAACGTTTCCGTACTGATCGCCAAAGACTTGAATTTCGATGTGCCTTGGTTGTTCAACAAACTTTTCGATATAGACATCCGAGTTCCCGAAGGCGGAACCGGCTTCGCCGCTCGCCATCTGGAATGCTTTTTCAAATTCACTTCCTTCGCGTACGATGCGCATGCCTTTCCCGCCGCCGCCTGCTGTCGCTTTAATCATCACGGGATAGCCGATACCATCTGCAATTTCTTTCGCCTCGTTGATGTCGCGTACTACGCCATCGCTTCCGGGGACAACAGGAACGCCTGCTTTACGCATTGTATCTTTTGCAAGCGATTTATCGCCCATCGCAATAATTGCTTCGGGAGACGGTCCGATAAATTTAAGTCCTTGGGATTGGCATATTTCAGCAAATTGAGCGTTTTCGGCAAGAAATCCGTATCCGGGATGTATAGCTTCTGCATTTGTTATTTCTGCCGCAGAGATAATACGCGGCATGTGCAGATAGCTTTCTTTGCTTGAGGCAGGTCCGATACATATTGCATCATCGGCAAATTTTACATGCAGTGAATCCCGGTCTGCTTCAGAATATACAGCCACCGTTTTGATACCTAATTCGCGGCAAACGCGTATTACTCTGAGAGCAATTTCCCCGCGATTAGCAATGAGAATCTTTTTGAACATAGTTCGTTAGATGCTTCCAAACGTTTGTTGGTGCTGAGGAAACGTTTAATTATTTCAGTGGCTCGATGAGGAACAACGGTTGATTGAACTCCACCGGTTGAGTATTTTCAACAAGTATTTTTACTATCCGTCCGGTTGTATCCGATTCGATCTCGTTCATTAACTTCATCGCTTCGATGATACACAACACGGTTCCTTGTTGAACAAGTTGTCCGACTTCCACATACGGATCTGCATCGGGTGCGGGAGAACGATAAAACGTTCCAACCATCGGAGATTTTACTTCATGGTATGTTGCTCCGGGGCGCGGTGAACCGGCGCTTTCCTTCGCAACAACTTGTTCTGCTACCGGCGCCGCGGGTGCTTGTTGCGCCGGATATGCTACAGGTGAGAAAGGCATAACTGCCGCAGGCGCATTTTTCGCCAGACGGATTTTTGACCCTTCTTCCTCGATCATTATTTCATCAATACTGCTTTGTTCCAGTATGCGGACTAACTTCTTGAGGTAATTTATATCCATAATCTCACCCGTTTATAATTTAATTAGTATGCTTCGTGCGTTCAAGGTACTGACCGGTTCGCGTATCAATTTTCAGTAAATCGCCCTCATTAATGAAGAGCGGTACATTGACCGATGCGCCGGTTTCAACTTTGGCAGGTTTTTGCGCGCCTGTGGCTGTATCGCCTTTGACGCCCGGCGGAGTCTCTATCACCTTAAGGACAACAGTGATGGGAACCTCAACGCCTAGAACATCAAACCCGTTCATTAAAATCTGGACACCTTCGCCCTCTTTCAAAAATTTGGCGGCAGTACCTACTATTTTTTCTTCTACTGTTATTTGATCGTATGTTTCTTTATCCATAAATACCAACCCTGAACCGTCGGCATACAAAAACTGAAACTCTTTATTTTCCACTCGTACTTGATCTACCGCTTCGCCTGCGCGAAACCGTATTTCGACTACTTTTCCCGACTTAATATTCTTAAGTTTGGCGCGAACAAATGCTCGCCAGTTGCCCGGATTGACGTGTTGAAATTCGACAACCGTCCAGATGTTGCCATCCATTTTGATAGCCATGCCCGGGAAAAAGTCTGATGTTGAAGCCATAAAACTCCTTAGATTAGAACAAAATTGCAGATATTATTTATTATTGGCTGAAAAAGATAGGAAGATTTGACCGGAAAAGCAAAGGCGTGGGTTTCCTTTCTTCTTAACCCTCTGTTTTCACCAAATCCCCCCATATAATAGCCTAATCATTTAAAATACTGATGGAATAGGTATTGACGCCCAAACTGTTCATATTAATACATCAAGTATTGGCACGCTGTACCCCCTCTCGTAAATCATGAAATCCCGACAGCAATCCAAGAGATTGTTTAGAGGGTCCGCACAATCCCACAATTGTGGATTGTTAGCCTTTCCCGAACTATATAGCATCATTTTTCGATAAGGCACGCTAACTTGCCGAACCAATTCACACCACAATAAAAGAGTTTAATGAAACCATACGTCGCACCTGAAATTTTAGCAGAACTACAACACAACATTCTTAATGAAGCCGAATGGCAGAAATGGCTTACGAACTATACAACGTTACGAAGCGAAGCATTTTTATCAATCCTGAAAGACAAAGAGAAGAAAACCGTTTCATGAAACATACAAATATCGTTTCAGATGATCGTTCCTGCTATATCACGTTGACGCACGATGATAATGACCCGGCAATGTGGATTGTTCGCCGTTGGAAGAAAATTATGTGGTTTAAAAAAAGAATTTCAAGTAATTGGTTCATCGGTAAAGAGCAAGCGATGACATTTGCTACAGAGATGAAGCGAATCTCTGAAGATCACGACAACACAAATTTTACACAAAGAAAGCAATAATATGCTGAACATTTATAATCAACATAAACACTCACGTGGAAGTTACTTATCCACCGAAGAGTTACATGAGGGACAAAACAATAAAATCAGAGAGTTTCGATCATTAAAGGAAATCCCGATAGAAGAAGATAGAGAGCATACGAATACGTTATTCTCTGCATCTGTTTTAATCCCTGAACATCATAGCGATGATGCAGGACGTTGGCAGGATGATGGCGGAAAGTGCGCATAGCATATTGCCGATAGAAATTGCAATGAACTGCTTTACTTAGCTTCGATGAACGACATTACTAAACCTTGAAAATAATGAGTACAATTATGAATAACGGAATATATCCTTCACCAAACTTTAGAATTACAAAAGTTCGAGACTGGACGCCGAATAAAAATCTCATTTTTATTTTACGATGGAAAAGAGTTATCAGTAATCTAAAAGCGGTTGTAAAAGGTTTTTGGAGTACAAGAATACATTCTTAAGAAGCAGTTTGAAATGAGAAAATGGCTTTTTTAGGGTAGAGGCGCCATTTTTTAGAACATTCAATCCCGCTTTTTTGCCTACAAACAACAAAAAGCCGGCCCTCTTTTAATGAGCCGGCTTCCGCAGTGCCTCCGCACCTGATGATGCTTGTCTCCTTACATCATCAAAAGAAACTGCCTCCTAATAGAACATATTTCCCTCTGCCTTCCGGTGTTGAACTACTTCCACAATATAAAGTCATGTTTGAATACAAATGGATATACTATGCCCGTTTCGTCAGCCGTATGAAATTCGAGAGACGATGAAATTTGTTATTACTATTCCAATGCAATGTTTGGAATAAATTACTATGAAATTATTGTATCCTATTGAAGCTGTTCAGGTGTGCTTCAGGATATCAGACTATTGTCTCGGAAGAAGTGTTGCCGCTAATTTTGCCTCGATACCTGTTAACAGGTCCGGAGGCGGTTGCAGTGTTTTCGGAAGGCAGTGGAGCTTGACTATTATTGTTCTGATGGAATCTACTTCTTCTGTGCATGTAGGACATATAGTCAGGTGTTGCTCGACTGCCTTTCGTTCGTCCGGCGGGAGAATCCGATCAAGGTAGTCATTGATTCTAGTTTGTACATGTACGGAAATCATGATTCTAATATCTTTCTAAGGGTTGTTCTTGCTTGATGTAAATGCGCTTTTGATGTACCGATTGCAATGCCTAACATTTCTGAAATTTCATTGTGTTTATATCCTTCAATATCGTGAAGAACTAATACAGTTCTTGCTTGTGTGGGTAACAACGAAATAGCTTCTTCAAGGTCAATGGATAGTTCGGGGGAAGAAGTATGGTGCATCACATCGTAGTGGTCAACTTCGTGGCTGAATTCCACTGTACCGGTGAGCCGGTGCCGGGAGCGTAAATAATCCAAAGTGATGTTGACAGCGATACGGTGAAGCCACGCAGAGAATGGGCACTCTCCGCGAAAGGTGTGCAATTTTTCCCAGGCACGTATGATCGTTTCCTGAACAGCGTCTTTTGCTTCATCCTCATTTGCCAGCATGCGTATGCTTGTTGCATAAATCATCCCGCAATGAAGTCGGCACAATTCTGTAAACGCATGTGCATTGTTTGCTTGCGCTTTAAGGAGTAGTTCAGACTCTTCATCGTGGAGAGGAAACGTCTGTCCCGCTCGTAATTGGTATATGGAATGGACTGCTATCATACTCGTTCTTATAAGGAGGACGACACAGAAACCTAAATGGTTTAGTTACCTTCTTAATTCAATTAAAGATATTACAGCACAAATGCAAATCCGCCTGAAAGCCCGAAAACGCGAAAAACCCAAGATTTTGATTTAATCAGGAAATTTCGTAATATTAACCCTCAATTTTAGAGTAAATAACGGCTTTTCAAGGTAAAAATCACATGATTGCAATTGTAGAAATTGCTGGGGTACAACATAAAGTAAGCCCGGCTCAAAAAGTTTTTGTCCCAAGACTGACTGAAGAAGTCGGTAAAAAGTTAAAGTTTAGCAAGGTTCTTTTACTTGCAGACGATGCGGGCGTGAAGGTTGGAAATCCAACCATTAAGGGTGTTTCTGTCGAGGCAACTGTCCTCAGACATGCTAAAGACGAAACAGTTATCGTTTTTAAGAAGAAACGTCGTAAAGGGTACCGTGTACGTAACGGTCACCGTCAGCAATACACCGAAGTTGAAATTACAAAGATTGGATAAGGAAATAAGCTATGGCACATAAAAAAGGTGGTGGAAGTACTAAAAACGGTCGCGATAGTAACGCCCAACGTCTGGGCGTGAAAGTATTCGGCGGCCAAAAAATTAACGCAGGCGGAATTATTGTCCGTCAGCGCGGTACACGCTTTTCACCCGGCGTCAATGTCGGTATCGGAAGCGATGATACCCTGTTTGCACTCTCCACAGGAGTAGTCAACTTCAAACGCTATGGTAAAGGAAGACACGTCGTCAACGTGCTTTCCGAGTAATTTTTCAGCAACTCGTTCTTTGACATACCCGCTCAACTCACTCAGTGATGAAAGCGGGTTTTTTTTTGTTCTCGATTAAATCACATACCATTGACACTAAAAGGAAACGTATATGAAAATAACTGTAGTAGGAGCCGGGAATGTCGGTGCTACCGCCGCCCAGCGAATTGTAGATAAAGAACTTGCCAACGAAGTCGTTCTTGTTGACATTATTGAAGGTGTACCTCAGGGTAAAGGACTCGATATGTATGAGTCAGCGCCAATCGAAGGAACCGATACTCACGTCATCGGTGCAAACGGTTATGATGAAACTGCCGGTTCGGATATTGTTGTTATCACGGCAGGTCTTGCACGCAAACCGGGAATGACCCGCGACCAATTGCAAGAAACCAACGCCGGTATTGTAAAAGATGTAGCACAGAAAATTGCCGCCAAATCTCCAAAATCCATTTTGATTGTTGTTTCCAACCCACTCGATATTATGACCTATGTTGCCTATAAAGCAAGCGGTTTTGACCGTCAGCGCGTTATTGGTATGGCAGGCGTTTTAGATACAGCGCGTTACAGAGCATTTATTGCTATGGAACTCAATGTTTCCGTTGATGATATTCAAGCGCTCGTGCTCGGTGGTCATGGAGATTCTATGGTTCCGCTTGTACGCTATACAACTATTGCCGGAGTTCCGATTTCCCAATTCTGCGATCAGGCAACAATTGATAGACTTGTTACCCGCACCCGTAATGGCGGTATTGAAATTGTGAACTTCCTCAAAACAGGGAGCGCATACTATGCTCCATCAGCCGCCGCCGTTGAGATGGTTGAAGCAATTGTAAAAGATAAGAAACGCATTCTTCCTTGCGCCGCATTCTGTCAGGGTGAATACGGATTAACCGATACCTATATCGGTGTACCCGTAAAACTCGGCAAAAAAGGAATGGAACAGATTATTGAAGTAGAGCTTACAACTGATGAAAAAGCCGCTCTTCATAAATCGGCAAACGAAGTAAAAGCAAACATTGCAAAGCTTGGCTTCTAAATTGTCTTGAAATATGTACAACAAAAAACCCATCCGGTTCAAGGATGGGTTTTTTGTTAAATTTGCTCTACAGCCCACAGACTTCAGTCGTGGGTTACGGGAAAAATATGAAATCGAAACCGATTTATCGGGCTTTATTCGAAATAGCGTGACCATTTATGGTCATGCGGGTTTAGTAAACGACAAAGTACTTCTTCTATAGTGACAATAGCTATAGGTATTGAGGAATAACCCACTAGAGTTTATCTGCAAATACTTTTAACCTGACAGCATAGGATGCAAGGGGAAAGTAAATGAAGTATTTATTGCCGTCAGTTTTAACTGACGGAATGTCTCACTACACCCGCACCCTCAACCACTCCGACATATCCGACAAACTCTCCTCACTGATTTGATGTCCCATCGGATATTCTTTATAAACATGTGAGATATTCGCCGCTTCAAGCAATTTCTTCGCCCGTTGCCCCATTGAAACCGGGATAACAGGATCCTGTGTGCCATGCGCAACAAAATAAGGTGTTGTTGTTTTACTTCCCCACGGAAGCGTTAACCCGGCATCTTCGGGAATATAACCGCTGTTTGCAATCACCCCTGCAAACTCATTGGGTTGTGTTAATGAGATAGCATACGACATAATTGCCCCCATGCTGAACCCCAACAAAAATATTTTAGAGCTATCAACAGGATAGCCTTTCTTCACATCATCAATAAATTGATTAAGTTTGCGAAAACTCTCTGCAAACATCGGCAAATCGGGCTTACCTATTTCAAGTAAATCATACCAGCTAAATCCTCCGCTATAAGGATACGGATAGGGTGCGCGTGCACTGATAACTAACATTCGTTCATCTAGATAATCAGCCAAGCCTAACAAATCCTGCTCATCGGCGCCCAAGCCGTGAAGCATGATAAGTGTGGGATATTTTTCTCCAACCGGCTTTCGCGGCGATTGAACGATGTGGTATAAAGATGTTTCTATTTTTTTCATAGTTTGATATTGATTGTTATGCTTTTTTCCAGCGTTCTAATTTTGGTATGTTCATTGTAAAGAATCCGGCTAAAAATCCGGGGAAACCAAATTCTTTTAATTTGCTTTTAACAAGTTGTTTCATTTCATCAACCGTCATATTGGGCAATGTAAACTTACCGTTCTGAAAACAATGTGAGCAATACATCGTACTTTTTGAGCCATCGGCATTTGTTCCGCCGCCTTGTTCATCTTTTTTCATCGGCATTCCACAGCTTTGGCAAGCTTTATATGTTTGTTGCATAATGAGTTCCTAATTGTTAGTAATATGAATTGGTTCTAATGATGCTTCAATTTCTTTCCTGTTCGTCTCAAGCCATTTGGGTAATTTTAATCTTGTACCAAGTGAATCAAGTTCTTCATCCACATGAAATCCCGGGTTCATTGTTGCTATTTCCAGAATATGCCCATCGGGGTCATTAAAATAAATGGATTTAAAATACACCCGCTCCATAACGGGAGAAACCTGCAATCCGGCTTTTATTAATTTCACTCGCCATTCCCGCTGAATTTCTTCATTTTCAACAGCAAATGCAAAATGGTGAGTCATACCCACTCCAATTTGACCGTAGCGCATGGTTGTTGGCGCATACCCAAAATACGTTATAATCGTTCCCGGCTTTCCATCACCTACGCCAAAGTAAAAATGGGGAGACGTAGGATCATCATAATTATATGTCCGTTTTACAACGTTCATTTCAAGGACATCTGTATAAAATACAGTCGTCTCTTCAATGTTCGATGCAATGGCAGTGATATGATGTAGATTTGTTATATGCATTTCAGCGGTAATTGAATCAACGGGTTCATTCCATGAAAGTTGAGCAATTGCTTCTTCATTGCGACCGCTTCGCGTATATCCTTTGTCCGGTGTAATGAGATGAGTGCCAAGTTGATCAACCTCTTCATCAATTGTCCAGCCGGGGAGGCGGGTAGCAATTTCCAGAATTAATCCGTCAGGGTCGGTAAAATAGATTGATTGAAAATATGTTCGGTTATACGGACCGGTAACGCGAATACCATGTTGTTCCAACCAGCGTTTCCATTTTTTTTGTGCCTCTTCTGAGTCAACACAAAAAGCAAGGTGGTGAGTAGTTCCAATCCCCCAATGACCTTTTTTAAGATGAGCCCACTCAAAAAAAGTAATGATTGTTCCCGGAGTTCCCTTTTCATCTCCAAAGTATAAATGGTATGCGCCGGGGTCATCGAAATTAACGGTTTGTTTTACCAACCGTAATCCGAGAATTTGTGAATAAAAAGTAACAGTTTGCTGAGCATTGGAACACACAGCAGTAAGATGATGAATGCCGAGTATTGGCATAATGAATATAAAGTTGTGTTGAAACTCTTATTTATGTTCCACTATCAATTATTTCTCTTATTCTGTGCAATAATTGTTCGGGGTCGTACGGTTTCTGAATAAAATCTACTGCACCACCTTGTATGAGTCGTTCCCGTAGATTACCATCGAGATAGCCACTTGCCAGAAGAACTTTGGCTTTAGGATTGACTTCTAGTATTGTTTTTAATAAATCCCATCCACCGATTTTTGGAAGACCCATATCACTTAATGTAAGAGATATTTCATGCGAATGTTGTTTATAGATATCAACTGCTTGTTGACCATCAATAGCGGTAAATACTTTATATCCTTTTGATTCAAACAGGCTTTTCACCAGTTCAAGAAGCATTTCTTCATCTTCCACAAGAAGGATAGTCTCCGGTCCGCCGTGAACCTCGGTATAATTTTTTTCTTCTTCTTCAACAAATTTTTCAATACCCGCCTGAGTTTTGAAATAGAGTTTGAACGTAGCGCCTTTCGTCGGTTCACTTTCTACTTCGATAAATCCATGGTGGTTTTTGATAATACCATAGACGACGGATAGCCCTAACCCTGTGCCTTTACCGATTTCTTTTGTAGTGAAAAATGGTTCAAAGAGGTGTTCACGTGCTCCATGCTCTATTCCTATTCCGGTATCAATGATAGAAACACAGACATAGCGGTCATCAAGAGCATCATGATTGTTTTGTCGTAAGTCTGCGCCTCGTACGATGGACGTTTTCAACGTAAGCCTTCCACCATCCGGCATAGCATCGCGAGAATTAAGGCATAAGTTAAGAAAAGCTTGATGAAGTTGATTAGGATCAGCAAGAACAGAAACAGAATCATGAGCTAATTCTAATGTGCACGATATAACCTCCGGGAACGTTTCTTTAACAATACGACCCATTTCTTCGAGTAAACTATTTAAATTTACCGACATCAGAACAGGATCTGAACTATGGGCAAACGTCGTTAATTGACGAACAAGACCTGTTCCGCGTTTGACAGCTAAAGAAATAGCATCTACATATTGAGCCACTTTCGTTGGAGATGAAGATCCGTTTTTAATTGCCGCCGCATATCCTAAAATAATAGACATGATATTATTAAAGTTATGTGCAAGCCCTGCCGCCAGAGTTCCTACGGATTCCATTCGTTGGGAATGTTGTAAATGTTTCTCTAATTTCTTTCTCTCTGTATTATCGAATACATAGCCCTTGAATCTCCTGAAGTCGCCATCTTTTCCAAAAATACCAATTACATTCTGGATAACAGACACCTCTGTCCCATCGGGACGGTATAATTCATGCTCGAAATATTCTAATTTTCGTTCATTGTTGATCCGATCAAGGAAATGTTTGTATGTGTGTTCATCCTTAAAGAGTTGATTGAAATTAATTTCATTGAGTGATTGGTCTTTACTAAAACCAAACATTGTTCGAAATGCCGGATTACATTCTATTATTGTTCCATCGGGTTGTGCGATGTAATCGCCCGTAAGATCTTCTTCAAAGAAGAGACGATATCGTTTTTCACTTTTTCGAAGAGCTTCTTCTGCTGTTTTTCGCGCTGTAATATCTCTCTGTACGGAAAGGTAATGTGTGGTTTTCCCTTCGACATTTTTTATTGGTGCAATATGCCACTCCAGAAAAAATTCCGACCCATCCTTTCTATAGTTTATTGTTTCTCCGTGAAATTCTTCCCCATGTGTTAACTGATCGCGTATTTGTTGCAGTATAGTACGGTCTGTTTTTGCTCCTTGTAAAATTCGTGGAGTTTTACCGATAACCTCTTGAGAAGAATATCCGGTCATCTTCGAAAAGGCTGGGTTCACAAACACAATTTGAGGACCGGGGTAATCCAATTCTGCCGTTGTAATTAAGATAGATTCATTTGCCTGTTGAACGGCAGATTCAAGAAGACGAAGCATCTCCTCAGTGCGTTTTCGCTCGGTAATATCTTCTATGATACCGATACCATATAACGCTTTTCCGTCTGTCGCCCGAACTATCGAAACAGTTAAAAGTCCCCAAATAATGCTATTATCTTTTCGGATGTATCGCTTTTCTAAACAATAGGATTGCAGTTCGCCGCTAACCAACTTTGATGCCAGTTGATAATCTTTTTGATAATCGTCCGGATGGGAAAATTCCTCAATTGACAATGCCAATATCTCTTCATGGGAATATCCCATCATTTTGCACAGAGCTTCATTCACATCAATAATATTGAAATCGGAGCCAACAATTGCCATTCCAATTGGACCTTCTTGAAATATCTTCCTGAACCGTAATTCACTTTCTTTGAATGCTTCTTCTGCTTTTTTTCGAAGGGTTATATCTGTCGAAACGCCAAGTACTTGATATGCTTTTCCGTCGGGAGCAAGCAAAGGACGTTTTATTGTTTGTAGCCAGCGTGTCATTCCTTTCGAATCGGTGATAACTTCTTCGGGAACAAATTTTTCCCGCAATAACTCTATAACTTCAAGGTCGTGATTTCGGAAATGTTTGACTTCTTTTAAGCTTGGGTTAAAATCAGCATCTGTTTTTCCTAAAAGATTTTCAACAGTAGTTCCGTATGCATCGGCTACAGCTTTGTTGACCAGTGTAAATCTTCCCTCACGATCCTTGGCGAAAATAAAGTTGGGGTCCAGATCAATAACCTGGCGAAGGAAGGCTTTTTGTTTTGATAATTCTTCGTCTATTCTTTTCTGCTCTGTAATATCGAGATGAATGCCGATTGAACCAATCGTATTACCATCATCATCATACACAGGGCTTCCGCTTATTAAGACCGTAATGATTTCACCTGATTTTTTTTGCAACGGTATTTCATATTTATCCGAAATCCCCGCTTTACGCATCAGATTTTTTTGTTTAACAATAGCCCGTCCTTCTTCGTTATGTAATAATGTGTTTGCACACTGCCCGATTAATTCTTCGCGCGAATATCCAACAAGTTCGCAGTAACGATTATTGACGAATTGAATCATGTCATTGTTATCAACTTGTAAAACACCTTCGTTCATTCGTTCAACAAGAACTCGATATTTCCGCTCGCTTTCGCGTAATGCTTTTTCAATATTTTTCAGTTCGGTAATATCGGTCAGGGTACCTTCGTAAAATAACGTTTGTCCGTTCTCATCTCGAACGGCATAAGCATTTTCAAGAACGATAACAATTTTTCCGTCTTTCTTCTTACATTGTACTTCAATGTTCCGAAGAATCGTTTCTCGTTCTATCTGAAGTATAAAGCGTTTACGATCTTCCGGGCTAAGGTAGAGTTCGGTAGCATGGTTCACGCTTAATAATTCTTCTACAGAAAGGTATCCAAAGATATCGGCAAGAGCCTTATTAGCGGTAATGAATTTTCCATCCTTTGTACTCCGATATACTCCATCGGGTACGTTTTCAAATAAACTTTTATATTTATTTTCCGATTCCTGTAGTTCTTCTCGGGCGCGTATTCGTTCCAATGCTCCACCGCAAAGATCGGCTAAAGCCTGAAATACAACGAGAGAATCTTGAGTATAGGCATTCGGAGTATAACTTTGAATAGAAACCAAGCCTACGGTAACTTGATTGTATCGGATCGGAACAATCATTGTAGATTCCGATGGTCGGTTCACATCGCCAAAGCTGATGAGAGTGCTATCCTGCTTATTGTCGGAACGGGCAAATAGTTTTCCTCCTTCTTGTATTACGAGTTTCATTCGTTGTGTGGGAGGGACATTGGTTAACGTGGGGGCTACATCAATACGTTCACTATTAATTGTGTCTCTGTTCAAAATTGAAGTTATGGTATCTTTATGTGCCGAATACATATCAAAGGTACAGGAATCCCACGTGAACAGCGTATCTGCGGCGCTAACGACGATGCGAGCGGCTTCCTGCACAGTAACCGCAGAACTCAATCGTTCAGCAAGATGGATAAAGACTTCATTGCGTCGTTCGGCATGCCGTGTCGTTGTTATATCGCGTACAACAATTTGAAACCCGATGTCTTTTCTTGCCTCTTGCGATAGTGTAATGAACACCGTTTCGGTGTGTACTATTTTCCCATCCTTTTTTTTATACCGCCATGCTAATGGATTCGTTGGTACGGCGCGATTCGTCTTGTATCTTTGGATTATAGTATCAAATTCAACGCGCGATTCAGGGGTGAGTATATTCTGAAAGAGAGTTGGCGTATCTAATAACTCAGCCGGTGTGTATCCAAAAATTTCGTAACATGCAAAGTTTGCGTACAGAATACCCTCCATGATATTAAGGAGGAGAATAGCATCTTTTGAATGATGAACATAGTTGCGGACAAGGAACTCTTCTTTTTCCGGGTTAAAATTCGGATTAACTATATCCACGCAACCTCCTCAAACTTTTTTATCTGTTCTCTGTCTCTGGGTAATGTTCCTTCGCAACGAGGTGTTAATTCGAAAATTTTTCCGGGATTCATAATATTATTTGGGTCCATAAGTACTTTGAGCGCTTGCATCATTTTGATGGAGGAAGAGCCTACCATCTTTTCTAATAACGGTTTTTTATATAATCCGATCCCGTGTTCACCGGTGATAGTTCCGCCAAGATTGATAGCTGCTTCTTCAACTTCAAACACGGTTTTTTCCGCGCGAGCGTATTCTTCTTTGTTTCTGGAATCAGTTAAATAATTCGGATGAAGATTGCCATCTCCGGCGTGACCGAAATTACCGATCATAATATCGTGTTTCTTTGCAATTTCATTTATTTTAGCAACAAGTTCAGGGAGCCGGGAGCGGGGAACACCGACATCTTCCATAATTGTAGTTGGTTTTACGCGTGCCAGTGAGGTAAATGCCGACCTTCGCGCCGCTTTTAATTTTATTGATTCCTGTTCGGTTTCCGCAAGTTTAACAGAGGTAGCATGATTTATTTTGCAAATCTCAGTGACGAGCACAGCATCATCGGCAACAACTGATGCTCTTCCATCTACTTCAATCAGTAACATTGCGGCAGATTCAACCGGTAAGCCAAGATGAGCATAATCATCTACGCATCGTATGGTGGTGTTATCTAAGAACTCCAGCATGGCAGGCGTTATTTTCGCAGCGATGATTGCTGAAACGGTTTTCGCGGCGTCATCCATTGTCGGGAAAAATGCCAGCATTGTTCGCGATGTTTCCGGCTTTGGTATAAGTCGTAAAATTATTTTCGTGATGATACCGAGCGTTCCTTCCGAACCGGTGAGAACATCTTTCAAATTATACCCGGCAACATCCTTCACCATTTTCCCTCCGGTGAACATTATCTCGCCCGTAGGCAACACGACTTCTAACCCGAGAACATAATTTTTTGTAACGCCATATTTCAATCCTCGCAATCCGCCTGAGTTCTCGGCAACGTTTCCCCCGATGGTGCAAATGGTTGAACTCCCGGGGTCGGGAGGATATAATAATCCTATTCTTTCCACCGCTTGATGAAGTTTTCCGGTAATCACTCCGGGCTCAACCGTGACGGTTAAATTTTCTTCATCTATTTCTAAAATCTTATTCCAGTGGTTTGTAAGAACAACAATTGCATTGTTAAGCGGTATCGTTCCGCCGCTAAGTCCTGTGCCGGAGCCGCGAGGAACAAGAGGGAGCCGTTCTTCATTGGCGAGGAGTACCAAACGGGAAATATCGCGGGCGGATGTAGGGCGAACAACTGCACGTGGCATTGATGATAATCCGGCTGTAGAATCGTAGGAGTAGGCAAGTCGTGATTCATCTGAATCAAAATAATTGTCCGCTCCGACGATCTCTTTCAGTCGTTTTGAGAGTAATTGGGTGTTCATAAGTCTATGAACGTACTAAAACAGTCAATCAAAATCAAAAATAATGTAAAAAGAAAGAGAGATTGGGTGCAATCCTGAATGGACTTTGCAACGTTGTGAACAACTAAGGGAGCATCCCTTTCGGACAACACCCTCAAGAAGTTTTCAATCTTGCAAAGTGTGTCATCAAACCCTCAAAATAGCATAAATATAGTTGTTCATACGGTGATTGACATCTAAAAGGCTTATTACACACGTTTTCCAATTGCTTTTGAAAATTAATTTTGCTATCATTGTTAGTACTCTGTGCGGTAATTCAGTCGAGGGCTGTTTTTTTCTAAGTATATACCTTAAAAATTCAACAGATCCTTATACTCTGGGGATTACACGTTTACGTATTATTTATTCATAAAGGTTTAGTACGATGAAAAAAATTGTTGCCATTGTTGTGTTATTATTTGTATCTCTTTCGATGTTATTGGCTCAGGGCGGTATTAAATCCCGTCCCAGATTGAATTCACTGCCCATACCCCACTCGCCATCAAGCGGGTATAAGGTTTCTCTCTCTCCGTTAGGAGCATCACCCGAATTTCAATTACATGACAGCATTCAAGTTAAAGCCGGATGGAATCTCCTGTCAATACCCCTCTTCCAATCAAAACATACCAAAGATTCCCTTTTTCCATCTGCTTCATCTTCTGCATTTACCTATGATAGTATTGCTTATGTAGTTATTGATACATCAATAACGATGGGAAAAGGTTTTTGGGTAAAGTTTGATTCTTCAGAAACTTTTCATATCACCGGTAACATTGTTTTAGTTGAAACGGTTAAAGTAGATTCGGGATGGAACCTTATTGGCTCTTCAGCATTAATGGTTGATAGAAATTTGATACAAACAATACCGGCAGGAATCATCACATCGAAATTGTTTGGTTACGGACCGGAGTTAGGTTACCAACTCATTGATACACTGCAACCGGGCAGTGGTTATTGGGTTCGAGTAAATCAAAAAGGTGTATTAATATTATCCTTTGTAGGTTCCTGCCTGGGCACACCTACGGTAGAGTATGCCGGGACCACATACAATACTTTGCAAATAGGTAATCAATGCTGGTTAAAAGAAAATCTTAATGTCGGTACTATGATAGACAGCTTACATTACCAAACGGATAACAGTACTATCGAAAAATATTGTTATCACGATAGTGCAATATACTGTGATACCTATGGTGGATTATACCAATGGGATGAGGCAATGCAGTACACTATGGAGGATAGTGTGAAAGGTATTTGTCCTACAGGCTGGCATATTCCAAGTAGTAACGAATTCCATGCTCTGCAAACGTTAGTGAATAATAATGGTAACGCTCTCAAAGCGCTCGGACAAGGAGTGGATACAGGCTCCGGGACAAACATAAGCGGATTCTCCGCTCTTCTTGCAGGGTTCCAAAACGTGTATGGCAACTACGGCGCCTTACATCACCAAACGTTCTTTTGGGGTTCCTCACGGTCTAATCCTGTGTATGGCGATTACCTCTGCCTCTTCAGCAATGATGACCTTATCTACTTCAACGTCGGGAATAGGGAAGACGCTATGAGTGTGCGTTGCATTAAAAATTAATTTTTTTTTGAGCGCTTTCAACATCATTCATAGAATAGTGAACTAAAAATTTAAAATAAAAAAGGTCGGTTATTTACCGGCCTTTTTTTATTTCTCTGCTTAACTCTTTTCCTGAGTTTGTATAGATGATGGCTAAGCAATATCACGAACCATCGTATAGCCTTACCGTACTAACACCATTTTCTTCAATTGCATTTCATTTCCCTGTACGAGGCGGTACAAATACACTCCACTCGGCTGATTCCTTGCATCCCACGGTATATTGTGCTGACCTGCTTCCATCTGCTTGTCGGTTATAAGTGTTGTCACTTCTCTACCAAGCATATCATAAATCTTCAAACTCACCAATGACGAATTACTAATAACAAATGACAACATCGTCGTTGGGTTGAATGGGTTAGGATAATTTTGCATTAACTCAAATCGGGAAGAAATTGTATTGTCATCATCATGAACACCTAATGCGGAACCGGGAAAGAAAAATTCAAGGGCGTTATCAATATGTGCGCGCCAATTTCCCCAGCTATGTCCTTCATGATATTCTTTATAGGAATAATCGTATCCCTTCGATTGAAGGATCGGAATAAAATTTCTCACCATGGGAATTAATGAACCAATATCGTACGTTCCAATATCGAGGTACAATTTCAAATCAAGTTTTGGGTTGTTTTGAAATCCGGAGGATATGGTCGGGTCTATGTAGCTTGATTGAGGGGCGACATTCCCAAATGCCTGAGGGTAGTTTGCCGCCATATATAATGAAATATTACCCCCATACGAAGCGCCCATCACAGCGCGGTAATGAGGATCTTTCATTGTGCGGAATCGTGTATCAACATACGCCATTACTTCGTTCACAATAAAGTTAGAAAACGTTACAATTTTTGCACCTGCATATTCGGGTGTTCTATCGTTAGCGGGGACAAATACAGCAATAATGGGGCGAATTCTGTTATTTGCAATTAAATAATCCAACACATTATTTGCCTGCGCCAAATTGATATAATCTAACCCATCATGAAAAAGAATAACAGGAAAACTATCGGTCGTACTTGAGTATGCCGGTGGCATATACACACGAACACTGCGCGTATCATTTAACCCCGTACTGTGCATTGTGGTATCCTTAAACGTTCCGTGCGCGATAGAAGCAGAATAAACAATTTCCGGTGCGGGAACATACCCCGGCATTCGTAATTCTGAATTTGGTCCGTAGCCGCCGGAACATTGATACGGGTTTTTAGGATCAAGAATCCAGTTAGAACCGTTAGTGACATATTTATAATCCAACCGTGAATCGGAGGGAAAGTTTTTCTTCAAGTACCAGAGCGTCGTAGAAGGGAGCTTCGTCAACATAGAGGCATACTGATTCCATTCATTGGCATCACCGGCAACAGAGACACTTGTCAGATTACCCCTGTAAACAAAATATACCGTAGTATCATTATCAAAATAGGGGAGATGTGTATTCGCAGTCATAAAACTATCCACGAGCCGGGTCTTCGCTGTGTCAGGCGCATTAAGTACGCGTGAGATAAATGTTTGAAACGATTGTGCGGAAAGAACGGTAGTAAAAAGAATGATAGCTGTGATTACGTAGAAGCATTTTTTCATGAGTGTTTTTTTGTTTTATTTATTGTTAATGAACTTCAAATGAAAGAACTCCGCGTTCTTCATGTTTAAGAGTATAGCTTTTTATTTCTGGGGTGTCACGGACCATGAGGTTGTACTAGAACTCCAAAAATTTGTCATTCTGAGCTTGCGAAGAATCTCACAGCCTTCAAAATAGTACAAATTTCAAGGAGCGGAGATGTTTTCTACGAACCGTAGGTCGCAAACTCACTATGACAGCAAACTGGGGTTCTCGGACAGTCTCCCATTCCGTGACACATGAACGTCAACGAGGAAACAGTTATCACCGACTATGCAAGAGTCATGGAGTTGTCCATTACGTCCCGATAAATGTTATCATCTCCGGGTCATTATGGTCGTACACGAAGCCCTGGAAGGATGTATTGCGCATTATAATACAGAAACTTCCATGCTTCTTTATTCACACTTTTCGTATCACCATCAAGAGAATCTATATATTCTTCATCAACTCTCTGCTGAAACAATTTTATTTGACGATAACAATTATTAGAATCAGATTGTAATAGATAGCTACGGGCATTATTAAGCAAACTATCCAACTCATTAACAAAATTAGAATCTGATAGCCAGTTGTATGACGCTACTTGGTATTTATATGATAAAAGTGAATCAATTAAAGTTAAAGTTGAAATTGAGTCATTCGGAACAAGTGGTTGAAATTGATAAATAAATTCACCAACCCAATCTTTAATAATGGTTGAGTCTTCTATCAGAAATCGATCGTACATAAACTTTAAATATTTAGGTTCATAATAACGATAGCTACTAAATGATTTTTCAACTGCACTTGGAGTTGGATAATACATAAAACGGGAGACGATATCCTGTTCATGAGTAATTCCAAAGATAGAGCGTTCAGGTTGTCCATTACGATCGAATATCCCTAGCGCAGTAAAATATAGTTCTCTATCGCGATCAGTAGATGATTCAAATAATCCATTTAACTCACTAACAACTTCTTGCAAGTTAAAACGTGCTAATGCAATAGCTGGAGGCATATATTCATTATATTTGGTTGAACTATGAATTAATTGGCTCAGTAATGTAGTTATCTGTGAACGATATTGTGGACTCTTTCCATAATATCCTAGTATCGATATTACAGAAACACTATCAGAACCACCCCGATAATAAATACGCATTAATGTGTCATAATAATCAAAGTGCCCTGCTTCCGCTAATAGTTCTATTCCATCTAAACGATACGCATTATCACCCATATATCTGATAAGTGTATCCATTCCATGAATTGCATTTGTATCTCCATAGAATCCTCTTATCATTTGATAATAATAAAATGGACTGATTTGTAAAACTGTAGTATCACTGTAAGCCCAATTTCTCAAACTATCAAGGACCAATATTTTCTCGGTTTCTCCATAGTGAAAGGCAAGTAATAATGCAGCGCTATGTGATTTACGTTGCATCATCTCATTTCTTAAGTTTATTTGTGAAGTATCTCCGCCTACGGCATAATAATTTCCGATTTGCGGTTCTATTTGCCATAATTTTTGAGAACTTGATATTGATATAAACAGGAATAAAAAAGGGAAAAAATATAAAAGTTTTTTCATAGAAGCCTCTTTTTAGTTAATTATTTCTAATATTATGACATACAATATGTCCGTCACGATTTAGTTGAAAATTATACCAGGCGACTATATTTCGTCTTATATCGGGGTAAATGGGCGCTGCTTGAATATCTACCTTTTTTTCATTAATTTTTTCTTCATTAGCATTTCTTAAGCCGGTATTTTCAACTTTTTGAATATTATTTATTCTGGGGTGTCACGGACCATGAGGCTGTCCGAGAACCCCAGATTGGTGTCATGTTGAGCTTGCGAAACATCTCCACTCCTTAAAATTTGCACTATATTTGAGGTTGGGAGATGGTTCACTTCGTTCACCATGACAGTCAGCGATGGTTTTCGGACAGTCTCCCATTCCGTGACACATGAACGTCAACGAAGAAACAGTTCTCACCAACTACGCAAGCGCCATGGAGTGGTCCATTACGTCCCGGTAAATATTTTGTTTAGTCCATGACCCGCCTACGGCTCGTAGAGTAAGGAATTTCGGATTTAGATATTAGAATTTTCACGTCAAATATCATAAGTGCATACAATCTGTTATGATTCTCGCTCCCGGTTTCAATTCATTGACTGGCACGCCGTTTATTTCCCCCAAACAGGGTTATATCCACTACAGAGAGTTGTTATACTGCCGCCGCTCACCGGCAATAATTTAACCTCATACACGCCGGCAACTTTTTTTTCTGAGAACAGCAATAATTTCCCTGATGGAGAAACCTTTGGCTTTACGGAAGAAGGTTCATGATGTACCCGGCGATGAAGCATAGTAGTTTGCTTGGTCGTAAGAGAATATGAATCAATCTCAAAAAATGGGTCATCATTCAAATGTGAATCGGCATTGGGCTGAAATCCCTGAACATACACAAACGAATCATTCGTAATCCATTCGATTGCAAAGACATCTGCCGATACTTTGTATCCTTGGTTTTCTCTCTTTTCAAGATCAACAATTGTCATTCTGAATCCTACGGCAAATGCTGCTTTCGATTCATCCGGCGACCATGAAATAACGCGTCCCCAATGCTTAACCACAATTCCGAATATTGTTTCAAATTCTTTGGCTAAAACCACTTCGTTGGTTTCAAGATTTATAAATCCTACTCGTTCTTCCTGCATAAACAACAACCACCGCTCAGAAGGGGAGACAGAAAAATTGATAAGATGATCAATAACGGCTAAAGAACTTTGTTTTCCTTCCACCGTGCATTTTTTTATTGTATCCCCGGCAAGAGTATAAAAATTATGCCCGAAAAACGACCACGGAACAGAGTAGGGAGTAGTTAATGATGTTCCGGAGGATACAATTGTTGTCGCATTGAGGATGACTGCATTTTTCTTTATGTCAAAAATGCTGAACGATTGTTCGTGCCCGTACGGAGCATACTTTGATTTGTCGCCAAGTTCATCGTGAAACGATATATATAATCCGTCCGAACTGATAGAAGGGTGGAGGTTCGATGATGTTGAAAGATCAACAAACATTGAATTCGTTTGAGAAACTACCGGTACAGGAATACTATCCTGAAGTGTTCTCGATACATACATTCCATTATCACCCGGTTCAGCGCCATCGCGATAATACATGATTGCTTGAGAATCTTCCTGAGGAATATCAGCTACTTCAGTCTTTACCGAAGCACAGGAAGAAATACATAACCAGACAGCAATAAAACTTACAGTCGAACGAAAAAAAGTATATATCATGATGTTGGTACTAACGGTAATTGATTAACAGGTTCTCATTGTTGCACTCTTATTAAATGTACGCTTTCTCCTATTGAATATCAACAGAATAACCAAAAAGTTTATCTTTTCGACGAACCTATCAAAGCATATCAGATTGGTATGGTTGACCGTGTTATTCCGCCATCCGGCGAGGCGGAGAACCCCAATTCTCCATGCCTCCCATCACATAAACACCTGTATTTCCAATTCCTGTACATTAGACTTTTTTTCGAGGCAAAAACTCCGTACATTTAAAGAATTTTACCCGTGTCCGATTTCTTGTTCTTTTCGGGGAACTACTTCTACTGCGATAACAACTTGTTTTCGCTTCCCAAAAACATATTAAAATCTGGTATTTATGTACAAAATCAACACTATTTTCTTGCTGAGCATACTTTTTGTAATGCTGTTCAGCGTATCGTTTGCACAACAAAGTGACGGTTCAGTTACCGGCACGCCATGGCGCGGCGAAGACGGTATTACCGTCAGCGTATCAAAACTTATTGAACTTGACTTAGCAACCCCGAAGAAACCATTCGCTCCTAAGATCAGAGAAGAATATGAAACAGAGAGAGAGCCTAAAGCAAACCCCAATGCGCCTGCGGTTTCTTCATGGCCCCCTATTTCTGAACAAAATCAGGAACAGTCCTCCGGCATATTTTCTCCCCAAACAGTTGGTACAAATTGGCTCGGTATTAAATTGAGTGAATCAGGTGGATATTATCCCCCCGATATTATGGGTGATGTAGGACCAACACAAGTTCTCGTTCATGTTAATGGATATATTAAAGTATTTAATAAAACCGGAACAACGGGCGGGCTAAGTGTTACGGATAATACATTTTGGACAAGCGTGCGAAACGGACAGGACGTTAGTGATCCTCACGTGCGATATGATCCCGTTTCAAAACGTTGGTTCCTTGCTATCATCAATCTTGCCGCAAGTAGCAACCGAATTTTAATTGCCGTAAGTTCCGGCTCAACAATTACTAATACATCGAGTTTTACGTTTTATCAATTCCAGTACGATGCCGTCGGAACTCCGGGTTCTCAAGCCTCTGGATTTGCCGATTACCCGACGCTCGGTGTTGATGCTAACGCACTCTATATCGGCGCTAATATTTTTAATGCCGCAGGAACTTCCTTCCTCGGCTCTTGTGCTTATGTTGTACGTAAATCAACCTTACTGACCGGGTCATTAGTAGTAACAGGATTTTATTCACTCAACAACGGGAGTGGAGCAGGACCATATACTCCACAAGGTGTACAAAACGATGACTCTACTGCAACAGAAGGATATGTAATCGGTGTTGATAATGCAAGTTATTCACAACTTGATATTCGTCGTATTACAAATCCCGGTGGTACGCCAACAATTTCAGGCAACTTATTTGTTACCGTTCCTACAACGGTCGGTCCAATAACACAAACAGTAAAAGGTTCTACTGCATCCCGTAAACTCGATGCGCTTGAAGACCGTTTATATGCCGCAATGATAAAAAAGAACAAACTCACCGGTGTTACAAGTCTCTGGACTTCACACAATATAGAAGTGAATTCCAGCGGCGTGGGCACAACAGGCGGTGGAAGAAACGGCTCCCGATGGTATGAAATTACCAATTTAACAACAACACCAACCCTACGTCAGTCAGGCACAGTATTTAGTTCAGCGGCAACGCCAATAGGATACTGGATTCCCAGTGTGGCAATGTCAGGTCAGGGGCACATGGCGCTTGGTTGCAGTTACGCCGGTGCAAATGATTATGCAAGTATTGCCGTAGCTGGACGATTATCAACAGATGTATTAGGTACCACACAAAGCCCCACTAATGCGGTTGTAAGTAACTCTGCCTATAACGATCCCTTTACAGGGACTCAACGCTGGGGAGATTATACCCAAACCGTCGTTGATCCCACCGATGATATGACGATGTGGAGCTTTCAAGAATATGTTGACACGACAAATTCTTGGGCTTTACGCGTTATTAAACTTATTGCTCCGGCTCCCGCAACGCCTTCAAGCGTTTCGCCTTCAACACTCAGCACCGGTGTAAGTAATGTGAACCTCACCTTAACAGGAACATCAACATCAGGCACAGGCTTCTTCGATCCCGGCACAGGTTTTACAAACAGACTTGCGGCAAGCGTGAGCGGCACAGGTGTTACCGTCAATAGCGTAACATTTACCAACGCAACATCAATGACCTTAAACGTAACAGTCGCGGCAAATGCAACAGCAGGAGCCCGCACTATTACAGTTACCAACCCCGACGGTCAAACAGCAACAAGTGCAACAGCAATTTTAACAATCAGCAATGTTTCCTGCCCGACTATTACTCTTTCACCAACAACATTACCCAACGGTGATAAAGGTGGAGCATATAACCAAACAATAACAGCAAGCGGCGGCGTTGCGCCATATACATACACGGTTACCGGCGGTGCGCTTCCAACGGGAATAAGCCTCTCAACAGGCGGTGTCGTTTCAGGAACACCTTCAGTCAGTGGTACATTTTTATTTACTGTGACAGCTTCTGATTCCAACAGTTGCACCGGAAGCAAACAGGATACTTTAACAATTAACGCCTGCCCCACTATTACACTTTCACCTGCATCATTACCCGATGGCAGTGCGGGAAGCGTATATAACCAAACGGTTACTTCAAGCGGCGGCGTATCTACATATTCGTATGCTGTTACATCAGGTTCACTCCCCGCAGGAATGACATTCTCAACAGGCGGTGCGCTCAGTGGAACACCAACCTATGGTGGAACATACAACTTCACCGTAACATCAACTGATTCTCACGGTTGCCCGGGAACAAAAGCCTATACGCTTGTGGTTACGGGATGCCCGTTAATTACCTTATCGCCCTTAACATTACCCGGCGCGATTACCGGAGCATCATACAATCAAACACTCACTGCAAACGGTGGAAAAACACCCTACACATATAATGTGACAAGCGGTGCATTACCCCTTGGATTAACTCTCTCAGGTGCGGGTGGTATCACCGGCAGTTCATCAGAATTAGGAACAGCTAACTTTACCGTTACTGCAACTGATTCAAATGAGTGTTCTGTGAGTCTTGCGTATTCAATTACAATCAGCAACTGCCCGGCTATTACGCTATCACCCTCAACATTATCAAGCGGTACAATCGGTGTTGCATATAGCCAGACCATTACCTCAAGCGGCGGAACGTCCGCTTATACCTATGCAGTAACTTCCGGTTCACTTCCGGCAGGACTTTCACTCTCCTCAGGCGGCAGTCTTACAGGCTCACCGGCAGGTGTCGGGAGTTCGTCCTTTACCGTTACCTCTACCGATGCAAACAATTGTACAGGAACTCAAGCCTATACATTACAGGTAAATGCTGTAAGTGGTAACTTCATCGCTCTTGCAACAAGCGGCGGCGCATATACTCAGGATTTCAATACACTTCCGGCTACAGGAACAACAGATTCAACATTGCCTGCCGGATGGTCACTCAAAGAAACAGGTTCGGGTTCACCAAATAATACTTACGCGATTGGAACAGGCTCCAGTAATTCAGGTAATACGTATGATTTTGGCTCATCTTCAAGCACAGATCGTGCATTTGGTGGAATTCAAAGCAATAGCGTTAATCCTACTATTGGTGCCGGCTTTATCAATAATACAGGCGCTACGATAACTTCGCTTCAGGTTGCTTATACATGTGAACAATGGAGAATGGGCGTAACATCACGTACGGTTCCTGATACCTTGGTCTTCCAGTTTTCCCAAAGTGCTACAAGTTTATCAACGGGTACCTGGACCGAGTATGATAGTTTGAACGGTTACACCACATTAATGAGTGGAACTATTGGCGGATTAGATGGGAATGCATCTGCCAACAGAAAAGCGGTAGCCTATACAATTTCAGGATTAAGCATTGGAAACGGTACATCGTTCTTCATTCGTTGGATAGATGGAAACATATCCAACGCAGATGACGGTTTAGCAGTTGATGATTTTTCAATCACACCATACACAACTGCACCGACAACAAATCCTTCAATTGCTGTGTCAGCAACCCCCGATACTCTTGATGCAGGAAGCGCGACACTATTAAAAGCTACAGTAACACCCGGAACAACTCCTACAAGTACCGGACTTACAGTAACAGCAGACCTCAGCGCTATTGGTGGTTCAGCAAGTCAATCATTGTTTGATGATGGAACAAACGGCGATGTTACCGGAAATGATAATATTTTCTCCTACTCGGCAACAGTTACCGGAGGAACCACGGCAGGCGTAAAGAGTGTATCTTTTGCAGTTGCAGATTCACAGGCAAGATCAAACAACACAACCCTTGCAATGTATATTACAACTCCGGGTTGTTCATTTATTACGGTATCTCCCACAACATTACCGGATGGAACTGTTGGAAGTGCATACACCCAAACTGTTACCGCATCTGGTGGAACAACACCTTATACGTTTACAGTAAGTTCAGGGACATTACCCGCAGGCGTATCGCTTGCTACCAATGGTGCATTAACCGGAACAGTAACTTCTTCCGCAACATCAACATTTACCGTTACCGCAACAGATAGTAATGGTTGTACGGGAAGTCGTGATTATACAGTACATGCAACATGCCCGACTATTACCGTAGCTCCTGCATCGCTCGCCGCAGGTACAACAGGAAGTTCCTACTCACAAACAATTACTGCAAGCGGTGGTACAACACCATACTCATTCTTAGTAACAACAGGAACCTTACCAACCGGATTATCACTTGCAACAACAGGTGAACTCACAGGTACTCCTTCAGTTGTCGGTTCATCCTCCTTTACAGTGACAGCAACAGATAGCAACGGATGTACAGGCTCAAAGGCATACACAGTACAGGTGAACGCGCCGGTTGTTACTATCAGTCTAACAACTCCTGGAACAGCGTATAGTCAAGATTTCAATACACTTGCTATGACAGGAACATCGAGTACGCTTCCTGCGGGATGGTTGTTCTATGAAACAGGGGCATCTCAAAATACCTTGTATTCTGCCGGTAATGGCACATTAACAGCAGGCGATACATATAGCTTTGGCATAGATACAACAGCAACAGATCGTGCGCTTGGCGGTTTACAAAGCGGAAACCTTGTCCCATCATGGGGTGCAGGATTTACCAATAATACGGGAGCGGCAATTACATCCCTTATCGTATCATATACAGGGGAACAATGGCGTACGGGTGCAACATCGCGAACCATTGCCGATACCATTGCATTCCAGCTCTCCACTGATGCATCAGCAATCACAGGCGGAACATGGACACCATATAGCTCGCTCAACTTTGCAAGTCCGTTTGTATCTACAACAGTAGGTGCATTAGATGGTAATGCAACAGCCAATAGGGCATCGGTTGGTGCAATTCTATCCGGATTGAATATTGCCAATGGCGCAAACTTCTTCATTCGTTGGACTGATGCCAATGTGACAGGTGCGGATGATGGTCTTAGTGTTGATGATTTCTCAATAACTCCTAACACCGGAGCAACACCGACAAATCCAACCGTTGCAGGAAATGCAACTCCTGATACAGTTCTTACAGGAAGCACAACACTCTTAACTGCAACAGTAACCCCCGGAGCAAATCCAACAAGCACAGGACTTGCAGTGAAAGGAAACCTTACATCAATCGGTGGTTCCTCAACACAACCATTCTATGATGATGGTACACACGGCGATGTAACACAGGCTGATAATGATTTTTCCTTCTCTGCTACTATTCCCGGTAATACTACTGCCGGAACAAAGAACATCTCATTAAATGTTACAGATGCTCAATTTCGTTCCGGTTCAATAACGCTGAGTGTCGTGGTCACACGTCCGCCATGCCCGACTATTACCATATCGCCTTCTACATTACCTGATGGTGTAAAAGGAACAGCATATAACCAGACAATCACGGCATCGGGTGGAGCATCACCATACACGTACTCAGTTACCAACGGATCATTACCTGCGGGATTAACATTAACATCGGGTGGAGTTCTTTCGGGGACGCCAACATCAACTGCAACGGCAACATTTACTATTACCGCAACCGATACAAATCTTTGCACCGGAAGTCAGGCTTATACCGTACAGGTAACATGCCCGGCTATTACAGTATCACCTGCAACGCTTCCAAATGATACCACCGGGAATTCGTATCCCCAAACAATTACGGCAAGCGGTGGACATACTCCATACACCTTTGCAGTAACTACAGGGAGTTTACCGGCAGGACTTTCACTTTCAAGTGCAGGTGCAATCACAGGAACGCTTTCAACAGCCGGGACATTCTCGTTCACTATTACAGCAACGGATTCATTTGCTTGCACGGGAAACCAAGCATACTCGGTAACAGTGGTAGATGCTCAAGCTTCAGTTACGGTAAGTGTACAATCACGCTGGAATATCGTTTCCAATCCTTTGATTGTAACGAACGATTCAGTTCATGCGTTATTCCCAACTGCAACCGGTTCAGCATTTGCATTTACTGCAATTGGGTACCAAGCCAAAACACAGCTAACAAATGGTTTAGGATACTGGCTTAATTTTGCCTCAGGTTCTAATGTAACATTAATCGGTAAGCCAATGCTTTCCGATACGGTTGATGTTTTGACAGGGTGGAATATCATCGGTTCGGTGACCCATGCCGTGTCAGCGTCATCCATCACAAGTATTCCGTCGGGAATCCAAACAGGTTCCTTTTTTAAATACAATAATGGCTACGTCTCGGCAGATAGCATCCTTCCCGGACAAGGCTATTGGGTAAAAACAACTCAGGCAGGAAAACTAATACTTTCTTCATCAAGTATATTAGCGGCGAACAGAATTCAAATTACGCCAAACGGAGAAATGCCTCCCGCGCCACCGCAAGGATTAAGTAACAATAATCCAATAATTCCAACTGAATTTGCACTTGAACAAAACTACCCCAATCCGTTCAACCCGACAACCAACTTCAATTTTCAAATTCCGGACGTAGGGACACGGCTTGCCGTCTCCGTGCAATTAAAAATTTACAACACGCTTGGAAAAGAAGTAGCAACAATCATCAATCAGGAAATGAACCCGGGTTCATACACGATCCAATGGGATGCAAGCAATATCCCCAGTGGTGTCTATTACTATCGCATGACCTCCGGTCAATTCTCCGCCATGAAAAAATTATTGTTGATGAAGTAAGTAATATGTTCTAGTAGGGGCGGGGCTTTCCCCCGCCCTTTCCTTATTT
>OBEQ011355653.1_pt1 | contig 36390 bp, 36 predicted proteins | sample 1670901 | NCBI WGS metagenome assembly OBEQ01 (sample SAMEA104232315, study PRJEB22302) | groundwater metagenome | biome: forest; feature: aquifer; material: groundwater | place: USA | collected 2011-08-07 | depth 5.4 m | reverse complement strand
TCGGGCCGGCCGAGCAGCGCCGTCGCGATGAGCGACGGCCAGCCGAGTGTTGCGACGGGGTCGTCGTGCGGGAAGGGAAGCAACGCGGCGAGCCGTGCCGGCGTCGGATCGTCGCCGAGGAGCTTGCCGGCTTGCCATGCCGCGTCCGACGGATCGGGCGCGCAGAGCACCCGGGCGCACAGCCACCACAGCGCGCCCGACGCGGGGTGGTGCGCGAGCAGGCGGCGGCAGGCGACGACCAGCCCCGCCGGATCGCCGCCGAAGGCGCCGAGGCAGTCGGCAGCCTCGGCGAGGAGGGAGCCCTCGTCGTCGGCCGACCATCGAGCGAGCGATCGGAGGCGCTCGAACGGCTGCACCCCCTTCACCCTACTTGCGAGGTTGTCTGCTTGTTCGCGGGACGCCGTAGTCTGCGTCTCGTGAAGGCGGCTGTGTACTACGAGACCGGCAGTCCCGACGTGTTCCGCTACGAGGACGTACCCGACCCCGCCTGCTCCCCGAGCGATGTGCTCATCAAGGTCGAAGCCATCAGCATCGAGGGAGGCGACACGCTGAATCGAGCAGGTGGAATGATGACCGAGACGCCGCACATTGTCGGCTACCAGTGCGCGGGAACAATCCTCGAGGTCGGCGCGGGCGTCGAGGACCGTCATGTCGGTCAGCGGGTTGTCGCCACGATGGTGTCGGGCTCCCACGCCGAGCTCGTCGCGGTTCCCGCCGTACTCACTTGGCCCATCCCCGACGGCGCCGACATCGTGGCTGTCGCCTGCGTGCCGATCGCGTTCGGCACCGCCGACGACTGCCTGTTCGAGTTCGGCCACCTCCAGCGCGACGAGATCGTTCTCATCCAGGCCGGGGCCGGCGGCGTGGGGCTCGCCGCGATCCAGCTCGCGAAGCGAGCCGGTGCCACCGTGCTGGCCACCGCGTCGAGTGACGAACGGCTCGAACGGCTGCGTCCCTTCGGCCTCGACCACGGGATCAACTATGCCCACGACGACTGGGTGAGTTCGGTCCGGGCCGCCACGTCGGGACGCGGCGTCGACCTCGTGGTGGACTCTGTCGGCGGCCGGGTGCTCGTCGGAAGCGTGCAGTGCCTCGCCTACCGAGGCCGTTGCATCACCGTGGGCAACGCCGGCCGCGACCCCCAGCAATTCGACATCTCCGTGCTCGCGATGGGGAACCACTCGCTCACCGGCGTGTTTCTCGGGGCCGAGATCACCAACGAACGAACGCGAACGATGATCGCTCACCACATCCGCGACGTAGCCGCCGGCGACCTCCACGTCGTGGTCGACCGCACCTACCCGTTGGCCGAGGCCGGGGCCGCCCACGCCTACCTCGAAAGCCGCCAAGCCGTAGGCCGGGTCGTGCTCGTCCCCTGACGGTGTCAGGTGGAAGGCGGCACGGGCACCTTGCCGGGTGGGCTCGCTGCCCGGTCCGGCCGGGGTTCCTTGGGGAGGCCGAGGACGCGCTCGCCGATGATGTTCCTCATGATCTCGTCGGTGCCGCCGGCGACGCGCACTCCGGGGACGCCGAGCACGAACTCGGCCCACGCGTAGGTGCCCCACTCGCCGCTGTCGGCCACGAGCCGCGGTCCGAGGAGTGCGACGAGGGTTTGGTCGAGGTGCTGCATGGTGCGGGTGAGCGAGAGCTTCCCGATCGACATCTCGGGGCCGGGTAGCTGGCCGGCCCGGATCTTCGCCATCGCGCGCAGGTTCGTGTAGCGAGCCACGTGCATCCGCACGAACGCGTCCGCAAGCTGCTGGCGCACGAGCGGGTCGCGATCGCGGCCGAAGTGCCGGGCCATCTCGACGAAGCGCGTGATCCCCACGCCCCCGGCCCCGACTCCGCCGCCTCCGAGGGCGGCGCGCTCGTTCATGAGCGTGGTGAGCGCGACGGTCCAGCCCTCGTCGACGTCGCCGAGCCGGTGGGAGTCGTGGACGCGCACGTCGTCGAAGAACACCTCGTTGAAGGACGCGCCACCGGTCATCTGGCGCAACGGGCGCACGGTGACGCCGGGCGCGTGCATGTCGACGAGGAGCATCGTCAGGCCCTTGTGCTTGGGCTTGTCGGGCGACGTACGGGTGATGATCTCGCCGATGTCGCTGTAGTGCGCGCCCGAGGTCCACACCTTCTGTCCGTTGATCACCCACTCCTCGCCGTCGCGCTCGGCCCGGGTCTCGATACCGGCGAGGTCGGAGCCGGCGACGGGCTCGGAGAAGAGCTGGCAGCCGACGACGTCGCCCCGGTACATCGACCGGAGGTAGCGGTCGCGCACGCTCGGTGTGGCGTGGGCGAGGATCGTGGGCGCGACCATGCCCAGCCCGACGGCGAACGGCTGCTGGTTGGGGATCGAGTATCCGTTCCTCACCTCGTGGTAGGCGCGGTCGAAGGCCGCGGGGAGCTCCCGGCCGCCGTAGCGTTCCGGGCCGGTGAGCCAGCCGAAGCCGGCGTCGAACTCCTCCGCCTTCCAGTCCTTCGCCTCATGCAGCTCGGCCGTCTGCCGCTCCGGTGTCTTCTCGTCGAGCACGCCGACGCGGTCCGATCCCCGACCCCAGACGAACGCCTCTTCGGCGCGTGCCGACGCGTGCGCGTCGAGGAAGCACACGGCCTCGGCGCGGAAGTCGTCGAGGGTGATCGTGTCGCTCATCGGGTCCTCCGCGCGGCATTCGTCGGGCCGCGGGCCTTGTCGTCGCCCGCGGGGTACGGGCCCAGATGGTAGGTGGTGCGCGCCCGCACGTCGGCGAAGAGGTCGTCGACGGCACCGAGGGCGCGCGCGTCGGCCGCCAGCACGTCGAGGTTCCCGCGGACCCGGAGCCGGCCCGAGGTGAGCGCTTCCTGGGCGGTCAGGCGGCCCTGGTTCATCGCGACCGCGGTGACGTAGTCGGTGGTGAAGGTCAGGTCGGGTGCGTCGGGGGGACCGGGCTCGACCTCGACGTGCCCGCCCGCGATCCGGATCGCATACGCCACCTCGCCGCCGGGCGCCTCGCGCACGACCTGTTGGAAGGTGGCGCTGACTTCGGCGAGGTCGTCGGGGAGGCGCGCCGATCTCGTGGCCGCGGCGCGGAGCTCCTCGAGCCACTCGGGGGAGAGGAACGCCGCCACGTTCCGCAGCGTAGTGAGCGAGGTGTCAGAGGCGAGCGGTGTCATGGGCCGAGCGGGCGAATTCGAAGAGACGATGGGCGAAGCGGTCAAGGGGAAGCCGTGAAGACGAGCACCTAAGGTGTGCAGATGGTGTCGAGGGCCCAGGGGCGCCCGGCGGTGGACACAGTGGTGAGCCCGGTGGTGGACGCGGCCGTCGGCACGGCGATGGGTGTCGAGGCCCCCGGGAGCCTGGCCGAGGTCGGCGGTCGGGCGAGCCGCCGAGTCATCGAGCTCCTCGACGGCGAGATCGCGCGGTGGTCGGCGATCGACGACGTGCTCGTCGAGCCGCTCCTGGCCCTGCGGGAGCTGGTCGCCGCGGGCGGGAAGCGGCTGCGGCCCGCGTTCTGCCATTGGGCCTTCGTGGGCGCGGGCGGCGACTCCGACGATCCGCGCGTGATCGACGCCGGCGCGGCGGTCGAGCTCCTCCACACGTTTGCCCTCGTGCACGACGACGTGATGGACGGCTCCGATCGCCGACGCGGCCGGCCGTCGGTGCATCGGGGCTTCGCCGATGCGCACGACGCCATGCGCCGCCGGGGCGAGGCACGCCGCTTCGGCGAGGGCGCGGCGATTCTCGTCGGCGACTTCGCCTTCGTCTACGCGGACCGGCTGCTCGGGTCGGCACCGATCGGGGTCCGGTCGATCTTCGACGAGCTGCGCGTCGAGCTCTGCGTCGGGCAGTACCTCGACCTGTCGGCGACGGCGCGGGGTGCGCGTGATCCCGCCGACGCCCACCGCATCGAGTGGTACAAGTCGGCGAAGTACACGGTGGAGCGGCCGATGCACCTGGGTGCCGCGCTGGCGGGCCGGTTGGCCGAGCTTGCCGAGCCACTGAGCGCGGTGGGCCTTCCGCTGGGCGAGGCGTTCCAACTCCGCGACGACATCCTCGGCGTGTTCGGCGACGCCGAAGTGACGGGCAAGCCGGTGGGCGACGACCTGCGCGAGGGGAAGCTGACTCCGCTCGTGGCCATCGCCGCGGCTCGGGTCGGGGACGGGCCCGCGGCGAGACTGCTCGAGCGGATCGGCACGCCCGACCTGTCCGAAGCGGAGGTTGTGGTCCTCCGGGCGCTGCTCGTCGACGTGGGAGCGCTCGACGACGTCGAGCGGGCGATCGAGCAGAAGCTCGCCCGGGCCCTGGACGCGCTCGCGGTGGCTCCGATCCCCGAGCGGGCCCGCGTCGCGCTCGAGGAGCTGGCGACCTACGTCGCCTGGCGCGATCGGTAGGACGCTTGCGGATCGCGGTTGTCGGCGCGGGCCTGGGAGGGCTCTCGGCCGCGTGCCATCTCGCCGGGCGCGGCCACGAGGTGGTCGTGCTCGAGCGGGAGACCGTTCCCGGTGGGCTCGCCGGCCGGATGGAGGAGGCGGGCTACCGCTTCGACCCCGGCCCGACGGTGCTCACCATGCCCGGCCTCATCGCCGAGACGTTCACCGCCGCGGGGAGCGCGGTCGAGGACCATCTCACGCTCCGGCCCCTCGACCCGATGTATCGCGCCTGCTTCCCCGACGGGAGCGAGATTCGGGTCCGGCGTGGTCGCGACGCGATGGCAGAGGAGATCAGGACGACGTGCGGCCCGGTGGAGGCGGCTGCGTTCCATCGGTTCTGCGACTGGCTCACCGAGCTCTACGAGCTCGAGATGCCACACTTCATCGCCCGCAACTTCGACTCGCCACTCGACCTCCTGCGCAGGCCCGGTCCGTTGGCGCGGCTCGTACGCTCGGGTGCGCTCCGCAAGCTCGAGCCCACCGTGGGCTCCTACTTTACGGACCCGCGGCTCCGCCGCCTCTTCTCGTTCCAGGCGATGTACGCGGGGCTCTCGCCGCTCGAGGCGCTGGCCGTCTACTCCGTGATCACCTACATGGATACCGTGGAGGGGGTGTACTTCCCCGACGGAGGCATCCACGAGCTCGCGCACGGCCTCACGATCGCGGCGGAGAAGGCCGGCACGACGTTCTGCTTCGGGCGGCCGGTCGACCGGATCCTGCGCCGCACCGACCGGTCGGTGCAGGGCGTGCGGCTGGCCGACGGCGAGACCGTCACAGCCGACGCGGTCGTGTGCAACGTCGACGTGCCCGTCGCGTACCGCACGCTGCTCGGCCTCGACCCGCCCCGGGTCTCGCGCCGGGGCCGGTACTCGCCGTCGTGTGTCGTCTGGCTGGCCGGCGTCCGGGGCGCGCTCCCGGCCGGCGCGGCCCACCACAACGTCCACTTCGGGCAGGCGTGGCGGGAGGCGTTCGACGCGTTGTTGCGCGAGGGCCGGCGCATGCCCGACCCGTCGTTCCTCGTGACCAGCCCCACGTACTCCGACCCGTCGCTCGCGCCGGAGGGGCGGACGTCGCTCTTCGTGCTCGAGCCAGTGCCCAACCTCGACGGGAAGGTCAACTGGCACGCCGAACGACCTCGTCTGCGCGACGAGATCGTCGAGCGGATCGGCTCGCTGGGCTACCCGACCGCGGTGGAGGTCGAGCGCCTCACCGACCCGCTCGACTGGCAGGCACGCGGGCTTGAGCGGGGCACGCCGTTCGCGCTCGCGCACCGGTTCTTCCAGACCGGACCCTTTCGCCCCGGCAACACCGACCGGCACGTCCCCGGCCTGGTCTTCGCAGGGATGGGCACGGTCCCGGGAGTGGGCATCCCCATGGTGCTGATCTCGGGACGTCTCGCGGCCGATCGGGTCGACGAGTGGGCGGCGGTACGGGGGAGGCGATGACGACACTCGAGCAGAGCTACGCGCGTTGCCGGGCCCTGAACAAGGCCTACGGCACCACCTACTACGCGGCCGCCCTCGCCCTGCCGCGCGTGAAACGTCACCACGTGCACGCGCTCTACGGCTTCTGCCGTTACGCCGACGACATCGTCGACGAGCTGGGCCCGGTCCCGGTCGAGGTGCGGGAGAAGGCGCTGGCCGACTTCGGCGACCGGTTCTTCGCGGATCTCGCCGCTGGGCGCTCCGACGACCCGGTGCTCAAGGCGGTGGTGCACACGACGAAGGCCTTCGACCTCGATCCCGACTGCTTCCGCCGCTTCCTGCGCTCCATGACGATGGACCTCACCGTGACCGGCTACGAGACGTTCGACGACCTCGTCGACTACATGGACGGCTCGGCTGCGGTGATCGGCGAGATGATGCTGCCGATCCTCGAGCCCCAGTCGGGTGACGCGACTCCTCCCGCGCGTGACCTGGGGATCGCGTTCCAGCTCACCAACTTCCTCCGCGACGTGGGCGAGGACCTCGATCGGGGGCGGGTCTATGTCCCGCGGGAGGACCTTCGCCGTTTTGGCGCCGATCCGTGGAGGCGCACCGTGACCCCCGAATGGCGCTCGCTGATGGCCTTCGAGATCGAGCGCACTCGCGGCTACTACACGTCGGCCGACCGTGGCATCGCCGCACTGCCGCCGGGCTCGGCTCGGTGCATCCGAGCCGCGCGTGTCCTGTACGCGGGCATTCTCGAGCGGATCGAGGCGGCCGGCTACGACGTGTTCTCGCACCGAGCCCGCGTGCCCGGCTGGAAGAAGCTCGCGGTGGTCGTCCGCAGCGCGTGGTGGCCGTCGAGGGGCGGGGCGCCTTCAGTGTGACGGCGCGCGCCAGGTCCGGGCGGTGTGGTCGGCGCCGGCGCGGGCGGCCTGCTCGCGCAGGGCGCGGGGCACGACGGGGCACAGGAAGCCGTACGGAGCTCGGCTGAACAGGTGGTGCACGTTGTGCGCCTCGCGGAGCCGGCCGAGGAAGGGCGCCGGGAGCGGGAGGCTCGGGATGCGGCGGTGGATCACGACGTCGTGCACGAACAGATACGCCGCGCCGTAGGCCGTCACACCGACACCCAACGCGACGAGCCAAGTCGGGGATGGCGCGAAAATGCCGATGCACAGGACCACGATCGCGAGCGCGGCGAAGGTGACGGGGAAGAGGTCGTTGGCCTCGAGCGAGCCCGCCGGAGGGAGGTGATGGCTCCGATGCCAGCCCATCCCGAAGCGGTGCATCACGAGCCGGTGCACGAGCGCGGTGAGCGGCTCCATCACGACGAGCGCACCCACGGCGACGAGGACCTCCGGCACCGCCACGAAGCCTAACCCGGGGGCCTCATCCCGCGCGCCTCATCCCGCGGGGCCCCGGGCGTTCGGCCCGCTCGCTCCCAGAGCAGCATCGTGAGCGTGAGCAACGCGAAGCCGAAGAGGTAGTCCTCGACCGGGATGTCCCAGGGGAAGCGCCACCCCATCGTCTGGTGCTCGTCGTAGACGACGGTCGGCGCCGACAGCTTGGTGAGCCATCCGTTCACCGCGATCATGAACCCGGAGCAGACCGCCATCGCGGCCCAGTAGCTCCGTAGGCGGAAGAGCCCGGTGCGCAAGCCGGCGAGCTCGAGCGCGACGACCGCGGCCACCGCGAGCACGGCCAGGGTCGTGTACTCGCGCGTCACCTCGTCACCTCGCGCTCGCCCGGCGTGGGGGCCGAACCGGCCGCGGGCCGGTCGAGGCGGCGGCGCAGCGTCTCGAGCGTGAGCAGGCCGCAGATCGGGATCACCACGAAGAAGACGAGCTCCTCGATCGGGAGGTCGCCGGGCAGCTCCCACCCGGTCACATACCGCGGGTTGAAGGCCCAGTGGTGGCGGGCGATGGCCCCGAGATCCCACACGACGAACACCACGAGCGCGGGCGCGAGTGCGAGCAACAGACGGCGGGGGCGGCGGTATACGCGCGCGCCGAAGACGAGCTCGAGCGGGAGCGTCACGGCGACGCACGCCGCCATCAACGCGAGGTACTGGAGGTGGTCAGCGGCCACGGTCGTGCGCGCGGCGCGGCCGGTCGCGCGGCCTCACTCGAGTCGTAGTGCCCGCGTTGTCGTGCCCTTGCATCGACTCCCATTCTTGTCGTCCCACCGACCACGACGGGGGCGCGGGCGAGGTGCTCCGCTATCCTGCGGCCGCGATGGACGACTCGGCTACGCCTGCGATCGAGGTCGCCGAGCTCGTGAAGCGCTACGGCGCCACGCACGCCGTCGACGGGATCTCCCTCACCGTGGGAGCCGGCGAGGTATTCGGCCTGCTCGGTCCGAACGGGGCGGGCAAGACGACGACGGTGGAGATCCTCGAGGGCTACCGCAAGCCCGACGCCGGCACGGTGCGGGTGCTCGGCCTCGATCCCTGGCGCGAAGGTCGCGCGCTGCACCCGCGCATCGGGGTGATGCTGCAAGAGGGCGGCCTCTACCCCGGGATCCGCCCACTCGAGGCGCTCGAGTTGTTCGCCTCGTACTTCGACGAGCCCGACGACCCCGATCGTCTTCTCGACGTCGTCGGGCTGCGCGAGTCGCGCGGTACCCTGGTGCGACGTCTCTCCGGTGGTCAGTGCCAGCGGCTCTCACTGGCCCTCGCGCTCGTCGGCCGGCCCGAGCTGGTGTTCCTCGACGAGCCCACCGCGGGCATGGACCCCCACGCGCGGGCCACCACGTGGCAGCTGGTGCGCGAGCTGCGCGACCACGGCGTCACGGTCCTGCTCACCACGCACCACATGGACGAGGCGGAGCATCTCTGTGACCGGATCGCGATCGTGGACCACGGGCGGCTGGCCGCGCTCGGCACGCCCGGTGAGCTGACCACGTCCGGTGCTGGCGACGAGACTCGCTTCTCCGCGGCACCCGGGCTCGACCGCGTTGCGCTCGCCGCCTCGCTTGGATTGGCGGTCGCCGCGGTGTGCGAGGAGCGGCCCGGTGCCTACGTGCTCCGCGCCGCGGTCACTCCAGACCTCGTGGCCGACCTTGCCGCCTGGCTGCGCGACCACGGCGTCGTGCTCGGCGAGCTGCGCACCGGCCGGCGTACCCTCGAGGAGGTCTTCCTGCGACTCACGGACGGAGCCGGCTCGTGACGCGCCGCGCCCTCGCCGCGCAGGCGCGGATCGAGATGCTGCTCACCGTGCGCCGGCCCGAGAGCCTGGTCGTCACGCTCGGCATCCCGATCGGGATCCTCGTGTTCTTCGCCAAGTTCGACGCGCTGAGTGACGTCGGCAACCCGGTCGATTTCCTGGTCCCGGGGATCCTCGCGCTGGCGGTGATGTCGACCGCGATGGTGAGCCTCGGCATCGCGACCGGCTACGAGCGCCGCTACGGCGCGCTCAAGCGCCTCGGGTCGACACCACTCTCCCGCGGTGGCCTCCTCGCCGCGAAGACGGTCAACGTGCTCGGGATCGAGCTCGTCCAGGCGGCCCTCATCGTCGCCGCGGGGCTGGCGCTGGGCTGGGACCTCACCGGCGGCGTGGTCCCGGCGGTCGCACTCCTGTTCGTGGGCACCGTCGCGTTCGCCGGCGTAGGGATGCTGTTGGCGGGCACGTTGCGCGCCGAAGCCAACCTGGCGGTGGTCAACGGGCTCTACCTCGTGCTGCTGTTCCTGGGCGGGATGGCCTACCCGCTGCACCGCCTGCCCGGTGGCGTCCAGGCGGTGGCGAAGGCCCTACCGGCGGCGCCACTCGCCGAGTGCGTGCGGGGCGTGCTCGCCTCCTCCGCGCATCTCCCGGTGGGGAGCTTCGCCGTGCTGTGCGCGTGGGCGGTGGGCGCACCGGTGCTGGCGGCCCGGGTGTTCAGCTGGGAGGAGTAGCCGCGCTCAGCGGGGCAGGATCTTGGCCAGCTGGCGATCGAGCGCGTCCGTCGAGGTGAAGCCGAACAGGCGCGCCGCGATCCGGCCGTCGGGGGCGACGAAGAAGGTCTGGGGGATGGCCCGCACGCCGTAGGCGCGGGCGAGGCTGCCGTCGGGGTCGTCGACCAGCGGCCAGGTGGTTCGCTGGTCTCTCGCGAAGGTGCGCGCGTCCGACTCGACGTCCTGGAAGACGACGCCGATCACGGCGAGATCGTGGTGCCGTTCGAGCGCGCGGCGGAGCAGTGGGAACTCCTTGCGGCACGGGGCACACCACGAGGCCCAGAAGTTCAGCACGACCGGCCTCCCGCGGAGCGCGGCGAGATGCACCGTGGAGCCGTCGAGGGTGCTCGCGTCGAACACCGGTGAGACGCTCCCCACCTCGGCGATGCCCTTCACGGAGACGCTAGCGGCGCGCGGGTCGACGCGGGAGGAGCCCGAGCGGCTCGCGGCCCAAGTGATGACTCCGCCGCCGACGATCAGCGCGAGCGCTGCGGCCGCGATCACGATGGTACGGACCGTGGGGCGCGGGGCCTCAGATTCCGCGGACGAGGGTATCGACGGCAATGGCCGCGAAGAGGAGGGTGAGGTACTGGTTGGAGAAGCGGAACAGCTTGAGCGCGCGCTCGGGGGTGGCCTCACGCTGGAGCCGCAGCGCCTGCCACACCAAGGCGACGCCGAGCCCGGCGGCCGCGACGAGGTAGATCGCGCCCGTCTCCGCGACGCGTACCAGGGCGAGCGTGACGGCGAGCAGGATGCATGCGTACACGACGATCTGACGGGCGGCGACGGCGATGCCCTTCACCACCGGCAGCATGGGGATACCCGCGGCGGCGTAGTCGTCGCGGTAGCGCAGCGAGAGCGCCCAGAAGTGTGGAGGTGTCCAGCAGAACACGATCGCGAACAGCACCCAGGCGGGCGCGGCGAGCCGGCCGGTCACCGAGGCCCAGCCGACCAGCACCGGCACCGCGCCCGCGGCGCCACCGATCACGATGTTCTGCGGGCTGCGGGGCTTCAGCCAGATCGTGTAGACGAAGACGTAGAAGAGCGTGGCGCTCACGGCGAGCGTCGCCGACAGCAGGTTGACCATCGCCCACAGGAACACGAAGGAGACTGCCTCGAGCCCGACGCCGAACGCGAGCGCCCGCCCGGGTCGGATGTCGCCGGCGGGCAGTGGGCGGTGGTGGGTGCGGCGCATCAGCCGGTCGCGGTCGCGCTCGATCCAGCAGTTGATCGTGTTCGCGCCGCCGGCCGCGAGCGCGCCTCCGAGGAGCACCGCGCCGACCAGTAGCAGCGAGGGCATCCGCCCCGCGGCCAGCACCATCGCCGGGACCGTCGTGACGAGCAGCAGCTCGACGACCCGGGGCTTGGTGAGCAGGAAGTAGGCCCGGGTCCGGGCGGCGATGGTGGTGCCCGGGCGCCCTGTCCGGGTCGGCACGCCGGCCGTGGGGGAGGCGTCGTGGGCGTGGAGCACGGTTGCGAATCTATCGCGGGGGTCCGGCGGGGCTCGAAGCATGCGAGGTGGTGTCGAAGGCGGCGGTAACCTCCACGCGATGCCAGAGCCGGAGCGCGAGCCCGTCCGCGACGTGAAGCACTCCATCCGCATGACCGCGGACCGGCTGCTCGTGCTGCCCTCCCAGGAGGCGGGGGAGCGCAAGTCGCGCTCGGGGATCCTCATCCCGGCCACCGCGAACGTGAACCGCCGCCTGGTCTGGGCCGAGGTGGTGGCCGCGGGCCCCACGGTTCGCAACGTCGAGGAGGGCGACCGGGTCCTGTTCGCCCCCGACACCGGGTTCGAGGTCGAGATCCGCGGAGACGAGTACCTCATCCTGCGCGAGCGCGACGTCCACGCCGTCGCCTCCGAGCGCACCGACGGGCAGACCGGCCTGTACCTGTGACGCCAGTGACGTCACTGGTGCGTGTGAAACCTGGAGGCCGGCGGTGATCGACCCTGTCGCGTCGATGCGGCTCGATGGCAAGGCCGCCCTCGTCACCGGCGGAACCCGCGGCATCGGTCGGGCCATCGCGGAGGCGTTCGCGGTCGCCGGCGCGTCGGTGTGCGTGCTGGCGCGCAAACCCGAAGAGCTGGCCGAGACGGAGAAGGCTCTCGCCGCGCTCGGCGGTCGGGTCATGACCGTGGTCGGCTCGGCCGGCGACCCCGAGGTGATCGACGCCGGCGTGGCACGCTGCGTCGCCGAGCTCGGCCGCCTCGACGTGCTCGTGAACAACGCGGCCACCAACCCCAGCTTCGGCCCGCTCATCGAGACCGAGCCCCGTGCCGTCGACAAGGTGCTCGAGGTGAATCTGGTCGGCCCGCTCCGGCTCGCCCAGGCGGCGTGGAAGGCGTGGATGAGCGAGCACGGGGGCGTGATCGTCAACGTGGCGTCGAGCGGAGGCATCCGGCCGGCGCCGTTCATCGGGATCTACAACATCTCGAAGGCCGCCATCATCCATCTGACCCGCCAGCTCGCGCTCGAGTTGGGCCCGCGTGTGCGCGCCAACGCACTGGCGCCGGGCCTGGTGAAGACCGACATGTCACGGGTGCTCTACGAGTCGGGGGAGGAGGCGCTGGCCGCGCGGCACCCGATGAAACGGCTCGGTGTGCCCGACGACATCGCCGGTGCGGCGCTCTTCCTCGCCTCCGACGCGTCGTCGTGGCTCACGGGCGAGGTGCTCCTCGTCGACGGCGGCTCGGCCCTCGGCGGCCTGTAGCCAGCTCAGTCGCGGAGCCAGTGCACGCCCGCCCGGTGACGCGCGGCGAGCTCGGCGTACGCGCTGGGGTTGGCCGAGACCCAGAACGCGGCGGGCGAGCCCTCGACCGGCCGCTTCACCACGGCCGGCGCACCGGCGGCGAGCATGCCGGCCGGGATCGTGTCACCGGCGGCCACGACCGAGCCCGCGGCCACGAGTGCCCGCGCGCCGATCGTGGCGCCGTCGAGCACGATCGCGCCATTCGCCACGAGACACTCCTCTTCGAGGACGGCGCCGTGGACCACGCAGTTGTGGGCGACCGTGGCACCCGGACCGATCTCGGTGGTGAGGCCGGGCGGGCCGTGCAACACCGCGCCGTCCTGCACGTTGGCCCCCTTCCGCACCACGACGGGCGCGTAGTCGGCGCGCAGCACCGTGCCGTACCACACCGAGGCGCCGTCCTCGACGATGACGTCACCGACGAGGGTCGCGGTGGGCGCCACGAACGCGGTCGCGGCCAGCTTCGGTGAGAGGCCTTCGAAGGAGTAGAGCGGCATCAGTGGTCCTCCGTCCGGCGGGACGCACCGGCGTCGGCGATATCGGTTCAGGGATCGTTCAGAGATAGGCGCGCGCCACCTCGAGCGCGGCGACGGCGCCGTTACCCTCGGCAACCAGGTCGGTGGCGTCCGCCCGCGTGATCCTTTGCACGAAGAGACGGCAGAACTGGCCGGCCGGGCCGGTGACGCGATCGGGCGCGTCGGGGGGGCCGAAGTCCCAGCGTGCGCCGGATGGGCCGACGAGCTCGACCCGGAGCGCGCCCGGGGGCGGTTCGCGGCCCGCGACGCCGAACGCGTACGGCAGGGCGCGCACGGCGAGCCAGGCCACGTGACGGAGGCGGTCGGTGTCGCGCGCGGGCACGTCGAGCGCGGCGCGTATGTCGAGCCCGTGAGCCCAGCACTCCATGAGCCGCGCGGTCACGAACGACGGCACCCGCATGCCGAGCCCCCACGGCACGCGCTGGGCCGGGTCGAGCCGGGCGAGCAGCTCGCGCTCCGCGGTCGAGGTCCGCTCCCACCAGGCGAGCACGTCGGGACCGGCGAGCCGGCGGCCGCGGAGGACGCCCCAGAGGGTGGTGTCCTCGGCGGACGCGAGCCGGGCCGCGAACTCGTCGAGCGGACGGGGGCCGCCGGTGCACGTGTCGATGGCGATCTCGTCGGTGTCGGCGAGGTGCGCGACGGTGTCGCGCACGTCCCATCCCTTCGCCGGTGTCGGCCGGAACCAGTCGTCGGGGCGCACGCCCCGGAGCACGGCTTGCAGCTCGGTCTGCTCGTCGCCGAGGTCGCAGAGCAGCTGCTCGAGCGGGTCGTCGGCCACCGGAGCCGCTACCTGCGCGAGCGCGGGCGGGTTCGGCCGATCTTCACCGGCACCTCGGCCGGGTGTCGCACCGGCGGCGCGCTCCGGGCGACGCGGCCGTCGAGGTAGGCAGCGATCTGCTCGTAGAGCGGGTCACCGACCATCTTGCGTAGCTCGGGCTCGAGGCTGCGGTAGACGGGCTCGCGACCCCGGAACGCCTCGGGGGCCTCGGTGCACCACCAGGCGAAATCTTCGCCACCCTCGCCCCATCCGTCGCGCGCGAACTCGGTGAGGCGGGTGATCTCGTTGCCTTCGTCGTCCTCGTCGTCGATGCGTCGGAGGGGGAGCTGCCAGCAGACGTCGGGCTTCAACTCACTGTGATGGATCCCGTTGCGCATCCCGTGCACGTGGAGCGCGCAGCCGGCACCGGCGGCGAAGCCGGGCCGGTTGAGGAAGATGCAGGCGTCGCCGACGAGCCGGGTGCGCCACTCGTTGCCGACCTGGGCGACGACGCCGCGCTCGCGGCCGACCTTGGCGAACTGCCACTCGTCGTCGGTGAGCTTCTTCGCGGCGCGGACCACGCGGTTCCGGTCCTTCTTCTCGGAGAAGTGGGCTCCGTAGGAGCAGCAACCCTGGGCCATGTCGGCCGCAGGCGCGGTGAGCACGCCTTGGCATCCGCAGCCGTAGATGCATTCCCACCGCGAGGTGAGGAATGTCACGTCGACCTGCCACTCGCGGTCGCCGTCGGTGGAGTCCGTGAAGCTCGCCCACTCGCGGGTCGGGCCGGTCATCGCTTCCCCCGGGGGGCCGAGACGGGCGGGATGCGGAGCCAGTCGCAGAGCCGCGCGAGCACCGGGCCCTGCTCACGCTCCACGAACTCCTCGCGCAACAGTGCTCCACCCACGTCGGCGAGCGTAGTGCCGTGGTCGCGGCACGAAGGGGAGCGCGGGCTCGGACGGACAGGCCTGAATCGGTAGGCTGCGCGGCATCGACGCCGGCGCTGCACTCGTGGCCGACCTGGAGGCCGAGTTGGGACCCGGGCGGGCGCGCGCCGAGCCGCTCGAGCTCGCGCTCTACGGCCGCGACGCGGGGATCGAGCGGGGACGCGCGGCGGCCGTCTGCTTCCCCGCGTCGGCCGAACAGGTCGCGGCGGCGGTCCGTGTGGCCGGCCGTCACGGCCGGGCCTTCGTCGCGCGCGGGAGCGGGACCGGCCTGGCCGGCGGCGCGACGCCGGTCGACGATCCCCTGATCGTGGTCACGACCCAGCTCAACCGCATCCTTGAGATCGATGCCGACGACCGACTCGCCTGGGTCGAGCCCGGCGTGCTCAACCTCGATCTGAGCCGCGCCGTGCACCACCTCGGGCTCCACTACGCGCCCGACCCATCGTCCCAGCAGGCGTGCACCATCGGCGGCAACGTGGCGACCAACGCCGGGGGGCCGCACTGCCTCGCGTCGGGCGTCACCGCCGCGCACGTGCTCGCACTCGACGTGGTGCTCGGCGACGGCTCGGTGGCTCGGCTCGGCGGGCTCGAGCCCGACGCTCCCGGCTACGACCTCCGCGGCTGCTTCGTGGGCAGCGAGGGGACCATGGGGATCGCGACCCGGATCGCAGTACGCCTCACGCGGGACCCGCCCGCGGTGCGCACGCTCCTGCTTGGCTTCGACTCGATCGACGCGGCGGCAGCCACCGTGAGCGGCATCATCGCGTCGGGCATCGTGCCCGCCGCGCTCGAGATGATGGACGCCGAGATCACCCGGGCAGTGGAGGACTTCGTGGGTGCGGGCTACCCGCGCGACGCACAGGCTGTGCTCCTCGTGGAGGTCGACGGGCTCCCGGCGGGTGTCGAAGAGGAAGCCGACGCGGTGCAGCGCGTGGGTACGGAGCACGGTGCGCGCTCGGTGCGAGCCGCGGCCGACGATGCTGAGCGCGCGCTGCTCTGGAAGGGCCGGAAGTCGGCTTTCGGCGCGATCGCCCGCATCGCACCCGACTACTACCTCCACGACGCGGTGGTGCCTCGCACGAAGCTGGTCGACGTCCTGCGCCAGGTGTACGCGATCGCGGCCGAGCAGCGGCTCACGATGATGAACGTGTTCCACGCCGGTGACGGAAACTTGCACCCCTTGATCGTGTTCGATGCGCGGGAGCCGGGCATCTGGCCGCGGGTGCACGCCGCGGGCGACGCGATTCTCCGGGCGTGCGTCGCCGCGGGCGGTGTGCTGTCGGGAGAGCACGGCATCGGGCTCGAGAAGCGCGACGCGATGCCACTGATCTTCGGCCCCGACGACCTGGATGCCCAGGCGCGGCTGCGCGACGCGTTCGACCCGAGTGGCCGGGCCAATCCCGAGAAGGTGCTGCCGAGCGGCAGCCGCTGCGGCGAGCTCCAACATGTTCCGGAGGGGGCGTGGATCTGAGCGCGCTCGACTTCGAGGAGGTTCGCGCCCGCGTGGTGTCGGCGCCCGCTGTCGTGCCCGTGGGCGGTCGGACCCAGTGGGAGGTCGGTGGCCCACCGCCTTCCGGCATCGAGGTGCGCGCCCCCGGGGGCGTCGTCGCGTTCGACCCGGCCGATCTCACGGTCACGGTGGGCGGGGGCACCGCGGTCGTCGAGCTGGAGGCTGCGCTCGGCGCCGCGGGCCAGGAGTGTCCCCTCGACCCGCGCGCACCCGACGCGACCGTGGGCGGGGTGCTCGCGGCCGGCCTTTCCGGCCATCGGCGACTCCGCCATGGACCCTTGCGGGATCGTGTGCTCGAGGTCCGCTTCGTGACGGCCGACGGGCGGGTCGTGAAGGCGGGCGGGCCGACGGTCAAGAACGTCAGTGGTTACGACCTCCCGCGGCTCCTGGTCGGCTCGCTCGGCACGATCGGCGTGATCGTGCAGGTCACATTGCGGGCGCAGCCCCGGGCCGAGCGCGCGGCGTGGGCGGTAGGGGAGGGCGATCCGCGCGAGATCCACCGCCGGCTCTTCCGACCGGCGTGCGTGGCCTGGGACGGCGCAGGGACGCGAGTGCTCATCGAGGGTCACCATGCCGACGTCGAAGGCGAGCTGCGCGCGGCCGCGCTGGTAGCCGTCGACGCCGGGCCGGCGTGGCCCGAGGGCGCGCACCGCGGCCGGATCTCCGTGCGACCGCGAGCGGTCGTGGCGGTCGGGGAGGCCCTCCGCTCGACAGACTGCCGGTGGCTGGCCGAGGTCGGCGTCGGCACCGTGCACGTCGCCGCCGACGGCGTGGACGCCCTCGCGGCGGCAGGCGAGATCGCGCGCGCCCACGGAGGCTGGCTGCTCCGCGAGGCCGGCGGCACCGGGCTCGACCCGTTCGGCGGCCCGCTGCCCAACCTGGCACTCGTGCGGCGGATCAAGGCCGCCTTCGATCCCGAGGGCCGGATGGCCCCGGGCCGACTGCCCCTCGGCACGGGCAGCGCCTCACCCTCGATCTGTTGCTGATGTTGAGGATGTGGAGAGTGAGGCTCGAGTGGAGCTTGAGGCTCCGTGACCGGGCGGGCCGCCCATGAACCTCGGCCTGGACCCGGACGAGCTCGTCGCCTGCGTGGCGTGCGGGCTGTGCCTCCCGCACTGCCCCACCTACCGGGTCACCGGCTTCGAGGTCGCGTCGCCACGGGGGCGGATCGCGGCGATGCAGGCGGTGCAGCTCGATGGCGCGCCGGTCGATGCTGCGTTCGAGCGCTACATGGAGGAGTGCGTCGAGTGCCGGGGCTGCGAGGTGGTGTGCCCGTCGTCGGTGCCGTTCGGGCATCTGATGGAAGGCGCGCGCGAGACCCTTCAGGTGGAGCGACGACGGGCCCGGTCGAGACGGCGACGCGCGGCGGAATGGGTGGGCTACCGGCTGGTGCTGCCCCGGCACGCGCTCCTCGTCGCGGTCTCGTGGCTGCTCCTGGTCGCGCAGCGGCTCCGTCTCGTCCCGGACCGACTCGGGCTCCCACGACTGTCGGCCCGCTCGCTGGCGCGCGGCCTCCGCGCCGACCCCGATCCCGACGCGTACCTGTTCCCCGGATGCGTCATGGACGCGTGGCAGCGGGACACGCATCGGGCCGCGCTCACCGTCATGCGTGCAGCTGGCGCGCGGCCGGGGCTCCCGACGCGCGGGGCGGACTGCTGCGGCGCGCTCCATCTCCACGCAGGTCGCACCGCCGAGGCCCGCGTGCTGGCCCGGCGCGTCGTCGAGTCGATGTCCGGTGGCGGGCCAGTCGTGGTCGACGGCGCGGGGTGTGGGGCAGTCATGAAGGACTACGGGCGATTGCTCGACACCGATCCGGCGAGGGCGTTCGCGGCGCGCGTCCGCGACTTCTCCGAATGGCTGGAGGAACGGGGGTCGCTCATCGTACGAGTGACCGGCCGGCGGGTCGTGGTCCAGGATCCGTGCCACCTCCGCCATGTGCAGCAGGCGGCGGCACCGGTTCGGCGGGTGCTCGCCCGAGCCTACGACGTCGTCGACACGGACGACGACGGTCTTTGTTGCGGCGCGGGGGGCTCGTACGCCGCGCTCCAGCCCGCGCTCGCGAGGCAGATCCGCGACCTGAAGGTCGCCGCGATCCGCCGGGCCGCGGGCGAGCAGGCGCCGTTGGTGGCGTCGGCGAACCCCGGCTGCGCGATGCACCTGGCCGGGGCCGGCCTCGAGGTCCGGCATCCGGCCGAGCTCCTGGCCGAGGCGCTGCGGTGAGCGACCTCGCGGTCATCGTGGAGCAGCTCCGTGTGATAGAGGAGCAGCTGCGCGACCTTGCGTACGAACGACTGCGCGCCGCGGCCGCCGGCAATGCCGACGCCGCCGATGACGAGAAACGGCTCCTTCGGGCCCGTCGCGCGGTCGAGCGCGCGGTCCACGCGCTCGAGCCCGGGGCCGACGTCGACGAGGGGTACTGACGGGCTGTCGACGAGGGGTGCTAGCGCCTCGACGCGCGGCCGTTGACCGCGTCGATGAGCTCGCGCAGGCGGGCCCAGTGCTGGCGATCGAATCGGAACGCGATGCGCTCGAGGCCGATCTCGTCGTGATCGGCGATCTCGGCCGGCGTCGGGTCGACCACCTCGATGGCGCCGCGGGCGACGATGTCGGCGAACTCCGCGTTGAGGCGTTCGAGCGCGACGGCGTCGGGGGCGTGCAGCATGCGGACCACGAGCTGGCCGTCGACGAAGCGCAGCGACCGGTAGTTCGCGTAGAAGCCGTCGAGCTCGTCGACCGCGGCCGCGACGTCGTCGGTGATCCGGATGAAGCTCAGGTCGGTCTTTCCGATGTAGTCGCGGCCGGTCAGCTCGGTGTCCACGAACGCCTTCCATCCCTCCCAGTAGGTGCCGCCCGGCACGTCGAGCAGCACGATCGGGGCCGGTTGCGACTTTCCGGTCTGCACGAGCGTCAGGAGCTCGAAGGTCTCGTCGAGCGTGCCGAAGCCCCCCGGGAGGAGCGCGAATCCGTCGGACTCCTTCACGAAGGCCAGCTTGCGGGTGAAGAAGTAGCGGAAGTTGATGAGCTTCGGGTCGTCGGCAATGAACTGGCTCGTGACCGCCTCGAACGGAAGGCGGATGCTCACACCGAAGGAGTTCTCGGCGCCCGCCCCCTCGATGCCGGCCTCCATGATCCCCGGCCCGGCTCCGGTGACGATCATCCAGTTGTTGGCCGCGAGCGCGGTGGCGAGTCTTCGGGTCTGGTCGTAGAGCGGGTCGTCGGGCTCGGTGCGTGCCGAGCCGAAGATGGCGACCTTGCGCGCCGCGCGGTAGGGCGCGAAGACGTGGAACGCGTAGCGCATCTCCTTCAGGGCGGCGTTGGCGATCTTCAGATCGCCCCGCGAGGCGTGGTCACGCGCGAGACGGAGGGCCGACACGACCAGCTCGAATACCAGATCGGCGTCGGCATTGGCACCCGAGCGCTCCACGAGGTCGGCGACGGCACGGTCGAGGTCGGGGTCGCCGGTGCGGTACTTCGGCAGGCCGGGCATCTCCCCAGGGTAGTGAAGCCTCCGCCCGGGCCCGCGCGCTCCGGCTAGACGAGGAGCGGCGCCGCGAGCTCCGCCAGCGAGACGGCGGGCCGGGCGCCGAGGTGGGAGATGACCTCGGCGGCGGCGAGCGACCCGAGCTGACCGCAACGCGCGAGGTCGCAGCCCCGGGTGAGCCCGAAGAGGAACCCGGCCGCGTACAGGTCGCCGGCGCCGGTTGTATCGACCACGTGCTCCACTGGATGCGCCGCCACCGGGACGGCCTCGTCGCCGGCGATGACGACCGATCCTCGCGGTCCGCGGGTGAGCGCGGCGATCTCACAGTGCCGGCTCACGTGGGCGCGCGCCGCGTCCCACTCGTGTACCTCGTAGAGCGAGCAGAGCTCAGCTTCGTTCGCGAACAGCACATCGACCTCGTGCTCGATGAGGTCGAGAAAGTCGGCTCGGTGGCGCTCGACGCAGAAGGGGTCGGAGAGCGTGAGCGCGACCCGGCGGCCGGCGGCGTGCGCGAGACGCGCCGCGCGCCGGAAGGCCGCCTTGGCCGCGGGCTGGTCCCACAGGTAGCCCTCGAGATAGGTGATCACGGCGCCGGTCACGACGGCTTCGTCGACGTCGCCGGGCGCGAGCTCGCCGCCGATACCGAGGTAGGTGCACATGGTCCGCTCGGCGTCGGGGGTCACGATGACGAGACAGCGTCCGGTGGGCGGCCCATCGGGGCTGTGCGGGGTGTCGAAGCGCACGCCGAGGGCGGACAGGTCGTGGTCGAAGACCCGGCCCAGCTGGTCGTCGGCGACCTTTCCCACGAATCCGGTCGCGGCGCCGAAGCTCGCGAGGCCGGCCACGGTGTTGGCGGCCGAGCCCCCGGAGATCTCGGTGCCCACGCCTTGGGCCGCGTACACCTCCTCCGATCGGGCCAGGTCGACCATGGTGGCGGTTCCCTTGACCAGCCCCACCTGCCCCACGAACTCCTCGGTCTCGTGGCTCAGCACGTCGACCAGGGCGTTGCCGATCCCGACGACGTCGAGCGACGGCGCGCTCACGCGCGCGCGGCCGGGGCCCGGCTGCGGAGCAGGACGGGCACTGCGGGCTGCACCGGCGCGCGCCCGTTCCCGTCGACCGGGCGGAGCCGCCGGCCCACCGTGTGGGTGCGACCGTAGAGCGTCGTGCGCTGCTCGAGCGTGCGGCCCACCGGCTCGACGATGGCCCGGAAGTCGTCCTCGTCGAGCTCCTGGCCGTGCCCGGCGCCGGCGGCGCGGGAGATGTTCTCGTCCATGAGCGTGCCCCCGAGGTCGTTGCAGCCGGCCATGAGGGCCTCACGCGTACCGGCGATGCCCATCTTCACCCACGACACCTGGATGTTGTCGATCCACCCGCGATACGCGATGCGCGCGACCGAGTGGACGAGCAAGGCCTCACGGAAGGTCGGGCCCATGCGGGAGCGCCGGGTGAGGAAGAGCGGGGTCGCCATGTGCACGAAGGGCAGCGGCACGAACTCCGTGAAGCCGCCCGTCTCCTTCTGGAGCGCCCGGGTGCGCACCATGTGGCGAGCCACGTGCACGGGCCGCTCGACGTGGCCGAACATGATCGTGATGTTGGAGCGCAGCCCCACGGAGTGGGCGGTGCGGTGCGCCTCGAGCCACTCCTCGGTATCGATCTTGTCGGGGCAGATGACCTCGCGCACCTCGTCATCGAGGATCTCGGCCGCCGTCCCGGGCAGCGTGGACAGCCCGGCGTTCTTGGCGATGACGAGGTAGTCGCGCAGGGGAAGGCCGAGGCGTCGCGCGCCTTCGGTGACCTCGAGCGCGGTGAATCCGTGGACGTGGATCTGTGGCGCGACCGCCTTCACGGCCCGCGTCACGGCGAGGTAGTAGTCGCCGTCGAAATCCGGGTGGATGCCGCCCTGGAGGCAGACCTCGGTCGCGCCGCAGTCAACCGCCTCGGCGACGCGATGCTGGATCTCCTCGAGGTCGAGGAGGTACGGCTCGCCGCGGAGGTTGAGCGACAGCGGGCCCTTCGAGAAGGCGCAGAAGCGACACTTGAACGTGCAGATGTTGGTGTAGTTGATGTTGCGGTTCCGCACGAACGTGACGACGTCGCCGACAGCCTCGCGGCGGAGCTGGTCGGCGACCTCCGCCACCCGGGCCATGTCGGGCCCGCGCGCACCCAGCAGCGTGACGATCTCGTCGACGCCCACCTCATCGCGCGCGAGGACGCCACCGAGGACGTCGCCCACCGGGCCGTGGCCCCGTGCCGGCCACGAGGGGGGCACCGCGATCGGCAGCACGGGAGGCGGCAGCGCCTCGCCACCCGCGGCCCAGTCGTCGTCCCGGGCGAGGCCCTCGGAGTCGGAGCGGCACAGCACCGCGAAGCGGACGTCGGGGTGGAGCCACCTCTCCGCGTCGCGCACGTACTCCGGGTAGACGGTGAGGCGGGGCGCGAGCGTGTGGCCGGTCGCCTCGGTGGCGGCGCGGAGGCGCTCGAGCGCCGGCCACGGCCGCTCCGGGTTCACGTGATCGGGCGTGAGGGGGGAGACGCCGCCCCAGTCGTCGATGCCGGCTTCCACGGCCGCGCCGAGATCGTCGCTCAGGTTGGGTGGGGCCTGCACGTGCATCGCGCCGCCGAGCACGAGTCGGGCGAGCGCGATCGTGTGGAGGAGCTCATCCGGGTCGCAGGCGAGCGACGCGTGCATCGCGGTGCCCGGCTTGGGCAGGAAGTTCTGGACGATCACCTCCTGGACGTGGCCGTGGCGCTCGTGGGCGGCGCGGATGGCGAGCAGCGCCTCGACCCGCTCCTCGCGCGTCTCGCCGATCCCGACGAGCACGCCGGTCGTGAAGGGCACCCGGGCCCGGCCCGCGGCCTCGAGCGTCGCGAGGCGCCGGGCCGACGTCTTGTCGGGCGCGCCGTGATGAGGCCCGCCGGGCTCGGCCAGCCGGGCCGCCAGGGTCTCGATCATCATGCCCTGCGACGGGCTCACCGCCCGCAGTCGCTCGAGATCGGCCGCCCCGAGCGCACCCGCGTTGGCGTGGGGGAGCAGGCCGGTCTCCTCGAGGACGACCCCCGCCGCGTGCACCAGGTAGTCGACGGTGCTCGCGTGGCCGTGACGGGCGAGCCACTCGCGGGCGACGGGATAGCGGTCCTCGGGGGCCTCGCCCAGGGTGAACAACGCTTCGTGGCACCCCACGGCCGCGCCCGCGCGCGCGATCGCCAGCACGTCGTCGAGCGGAAGGAAGGGAGACTCGAGACGGGCCGGCGGCTTGGCGAAGGTGCAGTAGCCGCAACGGTCGCGACACAGCATGGTGAGGGGTAGGAAGACCTTGGGCGAGAACGTGATGCGGTTGCCGTGCGCGTCGTCGCGCAGGCGCGCCGCGGCGGCCGTGAGCTCGTGGAGGGGGGCGTGGGCCAGCTCGCGGGCGTCCGCAGTGAGCACGACGAGCAGCCTACGCGCCGGCCGCGGCGGGGTCCGCGAGCCAGACGACGCGCCCGGCCCTCACCCGGGCCGCGGGCACGTCGTCGCCACGGACCCGGTCCAGCGCCTCGCGCTTCTCCGTGCCCGCGACGGTGAACACCACCAGGGGGCACGAGGCGAGGTAGGGGAGCGTGACGGTGAGCCGGCGGTGCGGGTGGGCGTCGTCGCCGGTGGCGACGACGAGGCGGTCGGGCTCGTCGAGTGCCGGTGAGCCGGGGAAGAGCGACGCGGTGTGGCCGTCGGGCCCCAGTCCGAGGTGCACGAGGTCGACCGCCCCGAAGCCGTGCAGCAGCCGTTCGTACGCGGCCGCCGCCTCGACGATCGTGCCACCCGCGTAGTACATCGAATGCAGGGCGTGTGGTACCACCTCGTCGGCGAACGTCTCGCGCGCCATGCCCTCGTTGGAGTCGGGGTCGTGCACGGGGACCCAGCGCTCGTCGCCGAGGAAGAGGTCGACCGCGCCCCAGTCCACGTCGGCCACCGCGAGCAGCTCGTAGCAGCGGCGCGCGGTGTCGCCGCCCGAGAGCGCGATCGATCGCGGTGCCTCGGCCGCGACGAGCTCGGCGAACGCCTGCGGCACATGGTCGACGACACGGAGCGCGCCCGCCAGGCTCATGGCTCGCGCCACCGGTCGCCGCTGGCGGCGAGGAGCGCGTCCGCCTCGGCCGGTCCCCAGGTGCCGGCCGGGTAGAACGACAACGGCACCGCGCCGTCCTCGAAGCCATCGATCAACGGCTGCACGAGGCGCCATGCCTCGAGCACCTCGTCGGAGCGGAGGAACAAGGTCGCGTCGCCGAGGAACGCGTCGAGCAGCACACGCTCGTACGCCTCGGGAGCCTCCTCGGCGAACACCGCGCTCGACGAGAACTCGAGTGGGACGGTGCGCACTCGAAAAGGTGCACCGGGCACCTTGGCCGCGAACGAGAGCGTGATGCCTTCGTCGGGCTGGATGCGCAGGAGCATCGTGTTGGGCTCGACGGAGTCGACCGCGCCGGTGGGCAGCGGCAGGAACGGGACGCGCTTGTAACGCAACGCGACCTCGGTGACCCGGCGGGGGAGGCGTTTGCCGGTGCGCACGTAGAAGGGCACGCCGGCCCAGCGCCAGTTGTCGATCTCGAGGCGCAAGGCGAGATAGGTCTCGACGTTGCTGTGAGGTGAGACGCCCTCCTCCGCCCGGTAGCCGGACACGGCCCGGCCTCCCGCCTCGCCCACGCCGTACTGGCCCCGCACCACCACGTCGTGCAGCTCGTGCAGCTCGAGCGGTCGGATCGAGCGGAGCACCTTCACCTTCTCGTCGCGGATCGGGTCGGCCGCGAACGACGCTGGTGCCTCCATGGCCGTCAGCGCCAGCACCTGCATCACGTGGTTCTGCACGATGTCGCGCAGGGCGCCGGCCTGCTCGTAGAACGTCCCCCGATGCTCGATGCCGAGCTGCTCCGCCACGGTGATCTGGACATGGTCCACGTACCTGCGGTTCCACAACGGCTCGAAGATCGTGTTCGTGAAGCGGAGCGCGAGGATGTTCTGCACCGTCTCCTTCGCCAGGTAGTGGTCGATGCGGAAGATCTGGTGCTCGCCGAACGCGGCATGGAGGGAGTCGTTGAGAGCCCTGGCACTGGCGAGATCTCGCCCGAACGGCTTCTCGATCACGAGCCGCCGGAAGGCCCCGGGTGGCTCGCTTGCGAGCCCCGCGGCCGCGAGCCCGGAGGCGACCGTCGCGAAGGCGGCCGGCACGGTCGAGAGGTAGTAGAGCCGGTTACCTGCCGTGCCGACCTCCGTGTCGCAGTCGTCGAGCACGGTGGCCAGCCGGGCGAAGGTGGCCGGGTGGTCGAACGAGCCGGCGACATAGCGGAACCGGAGCTTCCGGGCGTCGAGCGCGCGCAGACGGCCTTCTCCGTGGTCGCCATCGGCGTCGACGACCGACTTGTGGACGCGCTCGGCGAAGTCGTCGTCGGTCATCAGGGTACGAGCCACGCCGACGACGGCGAGGCGGGTGGGCAGCTGGCCGCGGGCGGCCAGCGAGGCCAGCGCGGGGTACAGCTTGCGGTGAGCCAGGTCACCGGTGGCGCCGAACACCACCAGCGCGGTCGACATCGCGACGCTGTCGCCGTCTGCCGAGGTGGTCGTCATGAGCTCATCCGCTGGGGGTCATCTGCAGGCGTCTCCGGCCGCTCGAGGGCGATCGCCGGGCACCGGGCCTTCGGGCCGGGGCGGCCGCGCCGCCCGGATCGGGCGATGATACGGCGATGGAGCGGGACACCGTCGAGGTGTACGAGCGAGCAGCAGCGGAGTGGCAGGCTCGCCGTCCCCCTCGATTTCGCGACGCGGCCCGTGCGTTCGCGCGCGCGGTGTCCACGGGCCGGGTACGCGCCGACGTCGGCTGCGGCCCGGGCTCGTATGCCCTCGACCTCGGCGCGCCACTGGTCGCGCTCGATGCCGCTCGCGCGATGCTCGAGCTCGCTCGCGAGCATGCGCCACGGGCCTGGCTCGTGCAGGCCGATCTCGAGACGCTCCCGTTCCGCGCCGGGAGCGTGGACGGCGCGTTCGCCCGTGCGAGCTACCTGCACATCCCGCGGGTGCGGCTCCCCTTGGCCCTGGCCGACCTGCATCGGTCCCTACGCGTCGGCGCGCCGGTCTCCCTCGTGATGCGACGCGGCGTGTACGAGGGGGATCGGTTTCCCGGCGACGACTTCCCGGGCCGCTTCTTCGCCTCGTGGGAGCCGGCGCCGCTCGCCGACGTGGTCACGGGGGCCGGCTTCGCGATCGCGAGGGAGGACGTGGGCGACCAGTGGATCGAGCTCCGGGCCTCCCGCGCCCGCACGCTGCCCGACACGGTGACCGCGGGCATGCGCCTGCTGGTGTGCGGGCTCAATCCGAGCGTCTACGCAGCCGACGCCGGTGTGGGCTTCGCCCGGCCCGGGAACCGCTTCTGGCCCGCCGCCGTCACGGCTGGGCTCGTGCACCGGGAGCGCGATCCCCTCGACGCGCTCCGTTCGCACGGGATCGGCATGACCGATCTCGTGAAGCGGGCGACCGTCCGCGCCGACGAGCTCGTAGGCGACGAGTATCGGGCGGGCGCCGCTCGCGTCGCGCGCCTCGTGGAATGGCTCCGGCCGCGCGCGGTGTGTTTCGTCGGGCTCGCCGGGTTCCGGGCCGCGATCGACCGCAAGGCGGTGGCGGGCGAGCGGGCGGAGGGTTTCGGCGGGGCGCCCGCCTACGTGATGCCGTCGACCAGCGGGCTCAACGCCTCCGCGCGGCTCGACGACGTGGTCCGGCACCTGCGTGCCGCGGCCGCCCTCGCCCAGCGCTGACCCCCCCGCTGATCGCCACTGCCGATCCCCACCGCCGGGCGCCGGGACCCGCCAACCCGCGGAGGGCGGGTCAGGCGAGGAGCTCGGCTCGGCGCTTCTCGAGCGTCGCGAGGCAGTCGTGGTAGGAGCGGGTGAAGGCGTCGACGCCCTCGCGCTCGATCGTGGCGGTCACGTCGTCGTAGTCGACGCCCGCGGCGGCGAGGTCCGCCATCACACGCTCGGCGTCGTCGACGTCGCGCATGAGCGTGTCGGGTTGCGGATCGCCGTGGTCGTGTAGCGCGTCCACCGAGACCTGGGCCAGCGTGTCGACGGTGTCGGGCCCGACCAGCTCGTCCACGTAGAGGGTGTCGGGATAGGCCGGGTTCTTGGTGGACGTGGAGGCCCACAGAGGACGCTGCACGCGGGCACCCTTGGCCGCCAGCGGGGCCCAGCGGTCGCCTCGGAAACGCTCTCGGAACTGCCGGTAGGCGAGCTTGGCGTTCGCCACCGCGAGCTTCCCGCGCAGCGGGTGACCCTCCGCGAGCCGACGGTCGGCTTCGGTGTCGACCCGGCTCACGAAGAACGACGCGACCGAGCTGACGTGGCCCAGGTCGTCGCTCGAGGTGGCGAGGCGCTCGAGGCCGCGGAGGTACGCGTCGATCACGTCCAGGTGCCGGGCGAGCGAGAAGATGAGCGTCACGTTGACGTTGATGCCCGCGGCGACGGTCTCCTCGATCGCGGGTAGCCCTTCGGGAGTCGCAGGGATCTTGATCATCACGTTGGCCCGCTTCAGCTCGGCGAAGAGCGCGGCCGCGTGCCGGATCGTCGCCGCGGTGTCGTAGGCGATCTCCGGAGAGACCTCGACGGAGACGAAGCCGTCGGCGCCACCGGACGCGATGTGAACCGGGTGGAGGATCTCGGCCGCGTCGTCGATGTCTCCGCCCACGAGCTCCCAGTAGATCTCGGTGATCGAGCGCCCCTGGCGGGCATGGAACGCGAGCTGTTCGTCGTACGCGTTGCCGGTCGCCATGGCCTTCTCGAAGATGGTGGGGTTCGACGTGACGCCGCGGATCCCGTCGTCCTCGATCATGCGGGCGAGCCCGCCGCCGGTGAGCAGCGGTCGAGCGAGGTTGTCGTACCAGGGGCTCTGGCCGTAGTCGTTGAGCCGGGCGATCGCGCTGGTCATGGGGCCGTCCTCCCGAGGTCGAGTAGTGCCCGCGCGCGTGCCGCGACGTGCTCGGGCGTGAAGCCGTACTCCGCCAGCACCCGCGCCCCGGGCGCCGACGCGCCGAAGCGATCGACCGCGACGGCATCGTCGGCGTAGCGTTCCCACCCGAGCGACACGCCGGCCTCGACGGCGAGCGTCGTCACGCCGGGCGGGAGCACGCCCACGCGGTAGTCCTCCGGCTGGGCCTCGAACAGCTCCCAGCTCGGCATCGACACCACCCGGACCGACAGCCCGTCGGCCACGAGCAGCTCGCGGGCGCCCGCGCAGACCGCGACCTCGGAGCCCGTGCCGAGCAGCACGAGGTCGAGGCGGCCGGGCGCCTCGTCGACGAGCGTGTACGCGCCCGCGGGCACGCCCTCGGGTGCCCGCTCCGCCGTGCCCTCGAGCACCGGCACCTTCTGGCGGGTGAGGATGAGCGCGGTGGGCCCGGTCCCGTCGACGTGCACGCGCCACGCGTGGGGCACCTCGTTGGCGTCGGCCGGGCGGATCACGCGCAGGCCGGGGATGGCCCGCAGCGCCATGAGGTGCTCGACGGGCTGGTGCGTGGGGCCGTCCTCGCCGAGACCGACCGAGTCGTGCGACCAGAGGAACGCCGTCTTGTAACCCGCCAGCGCGGCGAGCCGGGCCGCCGGCCGCTCGTAGTCGCTGAAGATCAGGAAGGTCCCGCCGAACGGGAGCGTGCCGCTCACGGCCATGCCGTTCATCACCGCGCCCATGCCGTGCTCCCGGACCCCGAAGTGAATCTGGCGGCCGGTGAAGCGGTCACGCTCGAGCGGCTCGGCATGAGCGAGCTCGGAGCCGGTGTTGCCGGTGAGGTCGGCGCCGCCACCGACGAGGCCGGGGACGACGTCGAGGATCGCGTCGAGCGTCGCCGCGCACGCGCTGCGGGTCGCGAGCTTCTCGCCCACGCTCCACGACGGCAGCTTCGATTCCCAGCCGTCGAGCCCCCGGCCGGCGAGGCAGGCGTCGTACTCCTCGGCGCGCGGCGGATCGGTGACGCGCCACTGCGCGATGCGGGCCGCTTCCTGCTCGTGCTCCGCCCGCCCGCGCGTGCCGGCGGCTCGGTAGAGCGCGAGCACGTCGTCGGGGACCCAGAAGGGCTCGGGCGGCAGGCCGAGGATCTCCTTCACCCGCGCGACCTCGTCGGCGCCGAGCGCGTTCCCGTGCGCGTACGCGGTGTCGGTGTAGTTGGGAGAGGGGTAGCCGATGTGGCTCCGCAGCACCACCAGGCTCGGGCGGTGCTCCTCGGCGATGGCCTCGCGCAGCCCGCGCTCGAGCACGTCGAGGTCCTCGGCCGCCTCGCCGAGCTGCACGACGTGCCACCCATAGGCGGCGAAACGGGTGGGGACGTCGTCGGAGTAGGCGAGCTCGGTGGGTCCGTCGATCGTGATGTGGTTGTCGTCGTAGACCGCGACGAGCCGGCCCACGCCCAGGTGACCGCCGAGTGACGCCGCCTCGTGGCTCAGGCCCTCTTCGAGATCGCCGTCGGAGCAGATCGCGAACACATGGTGGTCGCAGACGGTGGAGCCGAACCGCTCGCGTAGCCAGCGCTCGGCGACGGCCATACCCACCGCGTTCGCGATTCCCTGGCCGAGGGGGCCGGTCGTGACCTCGACGCCCGACGTATGACCGCGCTCGGGGTGACCCGGTGTGCGCGAGCCCCACTGGCGGAACTGCTCGATGTCGTCGAGCTCGAGGCCGTAGCCGGTGAGGTAGAGCATCGCGTAGAGCAGCATCGACGCGTGTCCGCACGAGAGGACGAAGCGGTCGCGGTTCGGCCACTGCGGATCGGCGGCGTCGTAGCGCAGGATCCGGGTCCAGAGGACGTGCGCGAGCGGGGCGAGTGCCATCGGCGTTCCGGGATGGCCCGACTCCGCCTTCTGCACCGCGTCCATGGCCAGGCCACGAATCACGTCGATGGCGCGCCGTTCGAGGTCTTCGGCCGTCACCGTGCCTGCCGCTTCACCGTGTGTCCCCTCTCCGCTGGCTTCAGGTTAGGTTCCCGGCCCCGGCCGCCGGGCGGAGCTCTGCGCTCAGGCGGGGAAGAGCAGCAGGCTCGCGGTGAACCCGTGGAGGAAGTTCTGGCCGCCCACGGGGCCGATCTCGCCGGCGCAGAACGCGCCCGCCAGCGGGATCGGCCCGAGGAGGGCCTCGACGGTGCCGGCGTCGTGGTCGGGCGTGCCGAACAGGCGCCGGCCCCTGCCGTTGCACGTGAAGAGCAGCGCCGCGCCGGCCTCGAGGCCGCCGAGCAGCGCACGGAGGTCCTCGTCGGCCGCGGCCGCATCGCGTACGTGGAACTGCACGGTCTGGCCCACGGAGACGTTGTCGCCGACGGCGAGGGCGCCGGTCTGCTCATCCGCGCCGAGCAGGTTGCGCACGAGGAAGTCGCCCCGGTCGAAGTCGGCCTTGTGCTCGTCGACGACCAGGCCGAGGTGGAGGCCCTGGCGGAGCAGCTCGCGGTCCTCCTCGGAGACCGTGGTGGCCAGCTCGCGCAGCCGGCCCAGCGCCGGTTGGCCGCCGAGCTCGTTCACGAAGTTGCCGTCGGCGCGGGTGACGACGTACGGGCGGCCGATCGGTCGGCAGCCCTGCGAGACGACGAGCCCCACGTCGACGACGCCGTCGAGGAGGACTCCCACCGCGCCCGCGTCGGTGACGGTGTCGTCGAGGACGAGGCGGTTGCCGCCGGGCCGGCCCGCGGCGGAGGCCAACCCGCCCGCCACCCGCAGGCCGGGGAGATCCTGGTTGGCCCGGGCGAGGAAACCGTCCACGGGGAAGCTGAAGGGATCGGCGAACAGCAACAGGGTGGCGGCGGCCGTCTCGGAGCCAGGCCAGCCGGTCACCGCGGTGCCGTCGGGCGTCTGCTCGACCCGCAACGCGACCGGGACGAGGGTCGCGTCGGGCATGTGGGCGGCGAACACCGTCAGGGCGGGCTCGTCCTCCACCTCCCGAGCGCCTCCGATGACGGAGACGGCGGTGCCGCCGAGCAGCACTCCGGGGTCGAGGAGCGTGCGGAGGGCGGGGGCGATGTCCTCGAACGCTCCGACATGGTGTGGCGACGCGAAGCACACGACCAGGTCCGGTCGCTCCCCGTCGAGCTGCTCGAGGAGCTGCCCCGCGGTCTCGCCCACGGCCTGCGTCGCGACCGGGTGTTGGGAGAGGGCGGCCGCGAACGAGCGCACGCGGCGACAGTAGCGGCCGACCTGTGGCCGCGGCGGTCGCGGGACGCGCTCGCTAGCCTGAGGCGGTGGACGCCGTGGCCGAGCTCGCCGCCGCCGTTGCCGAGGTGCTCGACCGGGAGCTTCCCGAGGCCGAGGCCGTCGAGCTCATGCGGCCGGCGATGGAGCAGTTTCTCGCCCGCGCCGAGGAGCTCCCCGAGCCCGTGCGCCGGCCCGATGCCGACGGCGGCGCGGTCGGGCACCTGCTCCACGCGGACCCGGCCGAGCGGTTCCACATCCTGTCGATCGTGTTCCCGCCGGGCACCAGCAGCGGAACGCACGAGCACGGTTGCTGGGGAGTCATCGGCTACGTGGCCGGGCTCGACGAGGAGACGCGTTACCGCCGGGTCGACGGCGGCACCGGCGACGAGGGCTGCGTGCTCGAGGAGGTCGCCCGGTCGGTGCACCGGCCGGGCGCCGTGTCGCGCCTGCTCCCGCCGGACGAGATGCACCACCGGGTGCGTAACCCCGGCGACGTCGACGGCGTGTCGGTGCACGTGCTGTGTCGACTGCCGGAGTCGCACCCGCACAAGTTCTACGACCGGGAGCATCATCGCCTGCTTCCGTACCCCTTCCGCAGTCTTCCCGGCAGCCTCGTGCGCGCGGAGGTGCTCGCCGACGGCCCAGCATCCGGCGGCCCAGTGCTTCCGTCGCCCAAACAGTGGGGTGGGTGACCAGCGGGCGGAGGCGGTCGCGACCCGAGCCGCGTGTGCTAGTTGGAAGGTGCAAGGGAGCACCAGAACGGACAATCGGTGTTTGCGACAGCAAGCGCGATCTCTTCAGCGCGGGCGGGACAGCGCGTCCCCGACCCGGCGGCAGGTGATACCTGGGCCAGCGTCTCGCTTGAACTTTATGGGACGCTCGCGCGTTGCCGATCTAGCGGCGTGCGCTCGTGACACAACGAGCGCCGAGCGGGCATGATGCGTGCAGCGCTCACTGAGGGAGAGAGACATGAGGTTGGCATGTGAGGGTTGCGACTGGGTCACCGAGGCCGGGACCGCCGACGAGTTGTACAACGCGATGATGGAGCACGGCGACACGGCCCACGCGAACCATTTCGATGGCAAGAGCGCGGAGGAGGTCCAGGCGATGAAAAGGATGATGGGCGCGCATGTCCGTCAAATGATCGTCGACCAGAACTGATCCGCGTCAGGCGCCGCGGGCAAGACTCACCGGGATGGGACAGCGTGCATTCGATCGGGTGCGCAAGATCGCCCTCGCGCTGCCCGAGGTGAACGAACGGTTCAGCCACGGCGCTCCCTGCTTCTTCATTCGGGACAAGCAGGCGCTCTGCTACTACCACGACGACCACCGCGGCGATGGCCGGATCTCGCTGTGGTGCCCTGCCCCTCCCGGCGTGCAAGAGGAATTAGTGAGCGCGGAACCCGAACGCTTCTACAAGCCGCCGATGTCCGCGAAGGGGACATTCTCGGGATGGCTGGGAGTGCTCCTCGATACGTCTGGCGAGCACAAGGTCGATTGGGACGAGATCGCCGCGATCCTCGAAGATGCCTATCGTCACGTGGCGCCCAAGAAGCTCATCGCCGACCTTGACAACAAGTGACCCTGGGTTCGGGCGTCCTCAACGCGTAAGGGATCGACCGGTCGCCCGGAACGATCGGCGATCGATACCCGAGACGACATGACCTCAGCGGGGATTCGGTACGCGCCTTGCTCGTGGGTTCGGCCTTGATCGCTTGCTCGACGACTTCGGCGGGAGACTCTGCGCGTACTTCACGCCACGCGCGACCCATGTGCTGAGACTCCACGTTCGTGACGGAATCGCCGGCAACATAGACCCATCCGGTCATCGCTCGACCGGTGAAGTCGAATGGCCGCACGCCCGATCGAGTGAACGCGTCGGCTCCGACCCGCACGATCAGGTCGCGGTCCATCACCCCGACAGCCATGTTGCCGCAAACCGTGACGCCCCAGCCTCCGAACATCTTCAACTCGACGACACCGTCTGTTTCCTGTAGACGCTCTCGTACCCGTTCCGCGAGCTGCTCGTCGTATGCCACGACGGGCAGTCTCCGCCCCACAGCGAACCTCCGCAACAGACCCCTCGGCCACGACCGGGAGCGTCACGGTCCCGGCGTTAGGGGATACCCAGAACCCGGCGTTCTCGGGTTCACATCAAGCGGTAGAGACGGAACTGTGGATGGTCGACGTTCAAGGCGTCCACGCTCGAGAACCCCGCGGCGAGCGCGTAGTCACGCACTGTGTCGGCGCGCATCACTGTGCCGGTGCCGGCGCCGCTGTCCTGCATGCTCACTGCCAGGCAATGAAGGGTGCTGAAGCAGTAGAAGAACCGTTCCATCTCGCTCGTTGGGATGGTGAAGGCGTCGTCAGTGCGCTCGTCGACGACCAGCACGGAGCCATTGTCTCCGGCCAGCTGCTTCATCGTCCGCAGGATGCCCACGGGATCGGGCACGTCGTGCAGCATCTCGATGGCGAGCACGAGGTCGTAGTCGCCAGCGAGCGTCGAGTCGGCCGCGTCGCGCACCTCGAAGTGGACTTGGTCCTGCACGGCCGCAGTGGCGGCCTGGGTCTGGGCGACCACGATGGAGGCCTCGTCGAGGTCAAAGCCGTCGATGGTCGCATTCGGGTACGCCTTCGCGATCGTGATGGCGGCCATGCCCTCGCCACAGCCCAACTCGGCGACGCGCACTCGATCGCCCGCCGTCAGCTTGGCCTGCACCTCGGGTAGGGCTGGCAACCAGTTTTGTGTCAGGTGGTTGGCGAAGATCGGTCGAGTGAAGGCTGCCTGCAGGTCGTGCACGTCAAAGAGCCCGAAGGCGGCGCCAGCACCGCTACGGAACTCCTCGACCATGATGTCGATCGCCTTGCCGACCCAAGGCACAACCGCGCTGCATGGCTTCATGCAGGCCTCGCTGTCGTCATCGATCAGCACGTGGGCGTGGGCGTTCGGCAGCGTGAATCTGCGGTCCGGCGCCGATTTGGACACGTCGTCGACGTCGACAACCCCGGCTGTCGCCTGCTGTTCGAGCCACTCCCGCCCGTATCGTTCGGCTATCCCGGCAGACTCCGACAGTTCCCCGGCGGTCAGTGGTCCTGCGCCGGCGAGGATCTCGTAAAGACCCAGGCGCACCCCCAACTCGACGTTGGCCAGCTCCATCGTGGCCAGACACGCCAGGAACAGGCTTCCGGCGAACTCCTCCACCGTGCTCTCGTCCGCAGCGGTCAGCTGGATCGTGGCCATGTGCCCTCCTCGACTTGCTCCGCCGATCTGGAGTCCCCGCGCGGGACCGGCTCAAGGTCCCCGCTCAGGAGCCTCCCACCCATGGGGCGTCGGCGCCCACGAAGACGCCGGCGACGTTCCGGGCGTTCACCATTCACCATCCATGAACGGTGGGCGCCGCTTCAAATACCTGCTGACCGACGTGAATCGCCGCCATGGTCTTCCGTCCCCGAAGTGCCTGATCAGGGACGCTCGCGGTCGCGACCACTCGTCGGTCAACGACGGCGACCGCTACGCACATAACCAAGGCCGTTCGGTGTGCGGTGCTCGCTCGGCTCGTACCACCCTGTCGTTTCACAGACAGACCACTAGCATCCGGCGGCCCGGGGCCCGGAAGCTAGGTCGCGGCGACCACGACGACCTCGACCGCCTTCGGGCCGTGGACGCCGAGGGTGATGCGCATCTCGAGGTCACCGGTGCGGCTCGGCCCGCTGACCCACGTCAGCGCGCTCGGGAGCGCGCACTCGGCGACGCGCTCGAGCGCGCGCTCGAGCGTCTCGACGATCGCGCCCGAGTCGACGACGCAGACGTGCACCGGGGGAAGAAGGCTCGTTCCCCGTGGTGCGCCCGGGGCCGCGGCGAGCGCGACGCTGCCGGTCTCGGCCACGGCGACGAGCGCGCCGGTGACGCCGACGCCGGCGTGAGGGAGCTCGACCGCCCAGGCCGGGTCGGTGGGGAGGAGCAGCTTCGCGCCGGCGCGCTCGAGTGCGTCGCCGATCCCGAGTCGCGTGACCAGCGGGTCGGCGCTCGGGATCGCGATCGGCGCGTTGCCGGCACGCTGGACCGCGAGCTCGACCACCCTCGCGACCGCGCGGTCCGGGCCGAGTGGGCCGTGTACGCCGCACGAGTTCTCCGTCAACGCGGCCATGAAGCGCGCGATCACCACCGTTCGTCGCCTCGCTGCCGGGCCGCCCAGCGGGCCCGGAACGACCGAGGCGCGGGCAGCGGGAGGTCGCGCGTGCGCGTCCACCCCCGCAGACCGGGGAAGCCGCGCGCCCACGCGCGTCGAGCGGCCATGGCGCGCCCCAGTGCGGTCGAGGCGCGGTAGCCGCGCTCCGAGGCCCACACCCGCGCCCAGGCCGCGACGGCGAGGCGGCGCGCCGACCGTGGCGTGGCCCGCGTCGCGAGCGGAGCATCCGCCGCCCACCACGGGAAGCCCTCACCCGCACGGCGCCCGCGCGTCGCGTGATCGGGGACCCCACGCGGCGCCGCGAGCGAGTCCACCGGACCCGGCCGGCGGAGCTCGGCCCGCAGCCGCACGAGCAGGTCGGCCAGGGGGATCTCGACCGGGCACGCCTCGGTGCACGCGCCGCACAGCGACGACGCGCCGGGCAGGTCGCGCCCCTCCGCGCCCGCGCTCAGGAGCGGCGTCAGTATCTTGCCCATCGGGCCGCTGTACACGGAGTCGTACGCGTGGCCCGACACCTTGCGGTACACGGGGCACACGTTGAGGCACGCGCCGCAGCGGATGCAGGCGAGCATCTCCTCGAACGGCGTGCCCAGCAGCGCGCGCCGGTGGTGGTCGAGGAACACGATGTGGAGCTGCTCGGGCCCGTCGACCTCGCCCGCGCGGCGGGGCCCGGTGATCATGGAGACGTAGTTCGAGAGCGGCTGACCGGTCGCGCTGCGGGTGAGGAGGGGCAGGAGGGTCGCGAGGTCGGCGAACCGGGGAATCACCTTCTCCACCGGCATCACCACCACGTGGATCCGGGGGAGCGTCGTGGCGAGCCGGCCGTTGCCCTCGTTGGTCACGATCACGACGGTGCCGGTGTCGGCGGCGACGAAGTTGGCGCCGGTGATGCCCATGTCGGCGTGGAGGAACGCCGGCCGCAGATGGTCGTGCGTCCAAGACGTCAGCTCTTCGCGGTCCACCGGGAGCGGCTCGCCGGCAGATCTCGAGAGCACGTCGGCGATCTGCGGGAGCGTCTTGTGGATGGCGGGGACGATCATGTGCGACGGCCGTTCGCCCGCGACCTGCACGATGTACTCGCCCAGGTCGGTCTCCACCGTGTCGATCCCGGCGGCCTCGAGCGCGTCGGCCAGCTCGATCTCCTCGGTGGCCATCGACTTCGACTTCACGACCCGCCGGACGTGCTCGCGCCTCGCGAGGTCGAGCACCGCTCGGCGGGCCGCCCCCGGGGGCCCCGGGCGGGGCGCGGGGGCCCCGCGGCCGGCGGGGGCCCGCCCCGCC
>OBEQ012806615.1_pt1 | contig 36417 bp, 38 predicted proteins | sample 1670901 | NCBI WGS metagenome assembly OBEQ01 (sample SAMEA104232315, study PRJEB22302) | groundwater metagenome | biome: forest; feature: aquifer; material: groundwater | place: USA | collected 2011-08-07 | depth 5.4 m | reverse complement strand
TAAAATAGTGAGGCTAAGTTTTTTTAAAAACAAGTTTGATTTGGGTAAAATATAAGTTATACACAAAATGCAATTAGTGACCTAAATTTTAATATTTTGAGCTCAAATATACTCAAATTTAGTGAAAGTGAGAAAGTCAGGTTCTAATTCTGGTTGTTCTGGTCTGCTCATTTTAATTTCACCTCCAGTTAAGGACTATTTAACATCAAACTTATAACAATAGTCAAGTGGAATTAGGAGTTAAAGATTTCAGCGGCGATGCGCAGGACATCATCATCTGCTGCCAGTTCAACATTAGCAACTTCCTCTATCCTGACTGGGCGCGCACCCAACACACAGCTCACCCGGCCAGATTTGCCCAATACATCTGAGATAACTGATTCTAAAAGATCCCGGGATTTTGGAGCTTCCAGGATTCTTTGATGGAAAGAATACGGCACCTCTAGAATTACCAATCCGTTATCACAGCTAGTGACTTTAACCTGTCTTAACAACGCTTCCAAGGAATAATTGTAAGGCTTCACGGTTTCCAATATATAGTTCCATTTATCCAATAACTTATTTAAATCCTCAGCATCATCAGAATTAGAAGCAGTCGGAATCCCTGGTTCAATTTTGGCTTCCTCCAGTTTTTCTTTTGTTTTCTCACTAATTGTTAAGTCATTACGAGGAGGCCTAGCCGACGTGGCAATCTCAGAGTTTAATCCCTGGGATTGCTTCCCCTCGGGACCCAAGTCCGGGGTTGCAATGACGGTTGTTTGCTCTGCAGTAGACGGTAGACAACTCTCCACCACTGCTACCTCCAGCGCCAACAATGGCAGGGAAGTGGTTTTCATCCGCTCTAACCCTTCATGCAAGCTATTAATCACTCTCAAAATCTGAGCTTGATCCAACTTTTCTCCCAAAGCCTTAAGCTGAACCAGTTTCTCAGATCCAAACTCCTCCCCAACTTTGGCTCCATGCTTAGACAGCATTAAACTGCGCAGAATTTCCAATACCTGATGGGTAAATTCCTTTAAATGAGTCCCTTGCTCAACTTGCTTATTTACCAGCTCCAAAGCCAATTTTGGGTCTTTTTGGGCAATTGCCTCCAGTAAATCTAAAGCATCGGTAAAACTGCCTGATTTAAAACTTTCTTCAACCATCTCCAAGGTTATTTTTCCTCCAGCTGATGCCAGCTGATCCAAATGCTTGACTGCATCCCTAAAACTGCCTTCTGCCCTCTTGGCGATCAAATTTAAAGCTTCTGGTTCAATTTCCAACTTTTCTTTGCTGGCGACATTTTGCAAAGCTGTTAATAAATCCTCAGTTCTGGCCAGCTGAAAATCCAACCTTTGAACCCTGGATATAATTGTGGCAGGAACTTTATGAACTTCAGTGGTGGCTAGGATAAATAACACATGTTCCGGAGGCTCTTCCAAAGTTTTTAACAATGCATTAAAAGCCTCTGCAGTTAACATATGGATCTCATCCAAGATATAGATCTTTTTTTTAGAGTTTGATGGAGCCAATTTGATATTTTCTCTTAGAGTTCGAATATCGTCGATTCCACGGTTGGAGGCGGCATCAATTTCAATGTAATCCAAAGCTGAACCATCAGTAATTGAGATACAAGAATCACATTTGTTGCATGGAGCGTCTTTTTGACCACAATTGACCATCTTAGCCAAGATTCTGGCAGTGGAAGTTTTACCTGTACCCCGGGGCCCGGTAAACAGATAAGCATGGGCCAGATTACCAGACTCAAAGGCTTTAATTAAAGTCTCAGTCACATTCTGCTGACCAATGACTTCTGGAAGTGTTTGGGGACGATACTTACGGTAGTAGACCATATGGATAAACAATATACCATAAACCAAAAAGAGACAAGACTTGACAAAGATTGAGTTAGAATTTTGAAAATTAGAGTTTGCTAACTTTTGCTAAAACCAAAAGCCCTCATCCAGGCTATAGAAGTGGTAAGAAGAGTTATAGGTAATGGATCATGTTTACTTATAGAATCAAGCGTAAAACAGACAGGAATAGCAAGAAGAGCTCCCATCTAAAGTGAGGCATCTAACCGTCCCTGTCTGGCAATACTTAAAAGCTCAGCAATGGGTGTAGTTATAAACCAATCTTTAATTGGCAAAAGAAGATTATCAACTTAATCGGACTTAAAGGAATAAGGACCAACTATCTCTTTACTCATGGTGTAGTCCCAGCAGATGGCGGGTTCCATGTTGGACTAAAAATAACATCTCATCCTCAACAGTTACCCCTTCCAAAGCTGCATCTTTGACCACCATTGGCTGGGAGATTAAGATATCCCCTAAATAATTAGTCTGTTCAGGTTTGACAAAACCATTAATCCGCGAGACATATTGCAATTGGTCCGCGCTCACCGGATCATTAAGGGCAAAAGTTAAAATATTGGTGGGTTTATCAACATTGCGGTACTTTTTATTAAACTCATGCATTTTTTTGTCACCGACAATTGAGATGCCAATTTGGAGATTGCCGCCAATATTATTTTGCTGCAGCACCTCCATCACTGCCGCCTGGATGGCCAGTTTATTAATGGAATATTTAGAATCAGAATTTACAACGATGTTTATCATCTAATAATTTTTAATTTGAAATTTACGAAAGTTTCTCCTTCACTATCTGGCTAATCTTAAACCCGTCAGCTGAGGAACCAACCTTGCCCCTAACTGCACCAATTACCCTCCCCATATCCTTCATTTCCGCGGCTCCTAGTTCAGTTATAACCCCATTTATTACTTTAGTCAACTGATCATCACTCATTTGCTCCGGGAGATATTTTTGCAGTACTGCTGCTTCAGCTTCCTCTCTTTCTGCCAATTCCTCACGGTTACCTTTCCTGAAGGCTTCAGCCGCTTCCCTTCTTTTTTTCAACTCTTTTTGGATCACTTGAACAATCTCATCATCAGTTAAAACCTCCCTTTTGGCAATTTGGGTATTTTTAATCTCAGATAAAACCAACCTGATGGTTGCCACTACCAGCTCATTTTCCATCAATTGGGCTTGTTTTAGATCTTCCTTAAGTTGATTTTCCATGGTTTTACTTTATCATTCCTGCCAATGCAGGAATCCATCTAATAAAAATAACCATGAGGTAATAATTACTTAATGGATCCCCGCTTACGCGGGGATGACAGATATGGGATTAATCCCGAAAGCGCTTGGCTCTCATGATTTTGCGTTGTTTTTCTGCTCTGCGCTCTTGGCGTTTTTCAGATTCAGTTTTATGGTATTGGCGGTCGCGGTATTCCTGAACCACATTTTCCAAAATAACTTTTTTCTGAAACTGCTTAATTACCTGATCATTTGACTGCCCAGGCTGAGCTTTAACGATAATAGACATATAAATTTAATTTCAAATTTCTAATTTCAAATTTGCAATTTCCAAAGATTGGAAATTTGACATTTGAAATTGGTATTATTTGAAATTTAAAAATGCACCTCCCTTTTTGAAAGTGGCTATATTTTACAATAATAAACCACTAATCGCAATGAACTTTGACTCAAGCATCTTATTAAATATAATTTCGGCTATCATGGAGAGAGATGAAAGATCTTTAACACCAGGAAATTGTACTAATGTAATGATCAGACTTAATAGAGTCGAAGGTATGCACAATACTCTCTTTGAAGGTTTTGATGCTGTTTCTGTTGCAAACTTCCATTGTTCAATTAAGGAATGCCTTGTTAAAAAAACGGATACGAGGCGTAGCCTGTCCTAATTTTAGACTTGAGGATGCTGAAAAGATAAATTTGCAGTCAGTTGAGGAAGAGGTCGCCGTCCAATGTAAAGAAGCTAATGACCGTTTGAAAGATTTTCAACCTTCGAGCGTTGAGTAAAATACTTTGTCTCTTACCCAACCAGGGTTTTGAGCAGATTGAGAGTTTTGGTTTGGCGCAGGGCGTGACACAGATTTACGCACAAAAGTTGAAATATTTATAACAAAATGGGGATTTTAGAAGTTAAGGTTTTAGCTGTAGGTATGGTTGTTTCTCTGTAGGTACATAAATTTTCCCTTGCCTATCATAAAGCGCTCCAAAAACTCTATCTCTTAGTACATAAGATTCGGCCCGGAATTTCAACCATAAACCTGGATTTTCTGGATCTAAAATAGGTATACCTTCTGAGTTAGCAGTAACAAATGGTCCATCCATGCAGTGACCTTTTGGATGCAGAGGCTCGCCGTCAACTTCCGTTTCTTGTTCATACATGTAATGAACAGCTCCTCCTACTCCATATTCCATCAAAGCCGTGTCACCTCTTCTTATTTGATCCGAATAGTGTTGAAGCATCGTCCCATCAGGAGTAAGCCAAGCACAATGTCCGGTCTCACCAAGAAAAAAACGTTTCATGAATTCTATGGTATTCGCCACCAAAATATAACTTCCGGTTCGATCCCAATCATTAGCGATGAATCTTCTTGTCCCCTGCTGAGCTTCAGTAGAGTTCATACCGGCAGGAGCTCTGAAACCTGCCACTACTGTGCGTGGATCAATGCCATAAATATTTCTGTCGTAATACTTAGTTGGTATTTCCATGGTTAAAAATTTAGGACAGAAACTACCCGACTAGAGTTTTTAATAAATTCAAAGTTTTGGTTTGGCGCAGGGCATGGCGTAGGTGCATTCTGGGTTCTTCCTGGGCAAATTGTCCTTTGACTCTTTGGTCTTGGATCTTATCAATCTCTGCTTGCAACTCCTCATCTGCAATCTGCACTCCTTCTTGGCGGGCCACTTCAGACAAACCCAACTCCATCCGCACATTTCTTTCTGCTTGTGGTTTCCATTCAGTTTTTAATTGCTCAACGGTCTTTTTTTGTGATTTTAAATATTCATCCAATAAAAGTCCACGCTCAGTGACTGACCTTTGCAGCGAAACCAACATCCGGTTGAGTTCATCCTCAACCAAGATCTCCGGGATATCAACGGTAGTGATTTTTTCTACCTCTTGGAGAATCGCTTCTTCATAATCTAGCTCACTATTATATTTAGCCTCATTTTCCAGATCCTGCTTGATTTTAGCCTTCAGATCAGCCAAATCATTTGCTCCCACGCCTTTGGCAAAAACATCGTCAGGAACATCGGATGTAGGTTGGGGGGTGGAGGTTGAAGTCTGAGCAACTGCTTGGTCTCCAAAGCTTAAAGACCCACCCTGATCACTTACTTGAGTAGGTTGATTTGCGGTAGACTGAGGAACAATAGCTGCACCCTGGGGATTTCTCAACTTCCATCTTTTAAACAGATCCTCAATAATTTTACTCACTTCCTCATCAGTCACCTGTTTTTGTGCCGGTTTTTGAACTTTTACCCCTTTATAATTACCGACTGTAATGACCGGCCTTTGGGTCACTTTAGCGGTAAAACTTAATGGGTTGCCTTTGGAAAAACTGGTAACTTGGTATTGGGGATAATCAATTGGAACAACGTTCGTGCCTTGCAAAGCTTCCATTAAAGCTTGGGGCATTACAGCTTGTAGAAACTCTTGTTGCAAGGAAGCAGCAATTTTGGGCTCAACCATCTCTGCCGGGGCAACACCTTTTCTGAACCCGGGAATCTCCACTTCAGCTGAGAGTTTTTGGGAAATTTCGTGCCATTTAGGCTCTAAATCCGCCCATGGAACAGTAATTTGAACATCTACTTGGGATTTAGGTTGGTTAACGATGTTTTTGGTTATTTGCATATGAACTTAGGTAATTTAGCAGATTCTGACGCTGAAATCAATGTGTGAGTTCTTAATGACCCAACATATCAATTACTGCCCACTGCGCCCAATGCTTTAAGTGAGCAACAGGACCCAACTCAATGAATTCATTAAAAGCTGGAAATTGTTTGCTAGCTCGATAAATCAATCCGGCATTTAACATGTAGCGCTGGAAGTTACGATAATCTGGGGATGAAATAAGATTGGCAATAAATTCTTGGTGCCCGGGGTAAGGACTTGCCCTTAAAACATCTTCAAAATTAAAATACTTAACCTCTTGACCTGGAAAAAAATAATTAAAAAATGGTTCAATATATTGTTGATGATCTCTAGCTCCAATATTAACCAAGCTCATACTTGGGTTACCATGTTGGACTAAGTAATCGCGATAATCCCGAACCTCACCATAAGTGGTGGCTGCTCTTTTGGCTACAATAATTGATTTTTGCGGAATCTGGGGAAAATCTTGCCTGATTTGGTTGGCTGACACTTCTGAAAGAGACAATCTCCCAGCTTTAAGTGGCCCTGAAGAAAGAAATAGACCGTCAATTTCTCCTCGTTCGTATAGAAGGCCAGCAGCAATAGTATTTGCCTTACCTATAGGATCTGGTAAATCAGATCCATCTGGATGGTACCTATAAACATGAACTAAACCTGTTGGTGCTTCAAAACTCATGCCTAAATATTACCATTTTAAGCTCAAAATCCCAAACTATGGGGTAAAAAATTAATCAGCACCTTGTTTTATATTTCCGTCAATTGATTCAGCTTGGTAAATTGAAGCTTGTCTTTTAAAATAAAGTGGGTGTTCTTTCAGGATGATAATCTTACCAGGCAATTCAGCCGGATCTTTTACTCCAATTCCCACCCGGGAATTTGGATCATACCGCTTTTCCGCTAGATGCTCAAGGGTGGCTGTAATCGGATTTGCTCTCTCGGTTTCAGATCTCCTAATTCTATCCATAAAATTTTGTAGCCATTCCAACCTATTTTCCATTTATTTGTACCTCCTTTAACAGTTCTTCCAGGTTCAAAAATTTGGTCTCTCTTTCTGCTCTTCTTTTTACTTCTAACTTTTCCCCGGTCTTTTTAGAAATTACTACCCTAAATGGAACCCCAATTAAATCCGCATCCGCAAATTTGCCTCCGGCTTGAACATCTTCCCGGTCATCAAATAATACCTCAACTCCTTCATTTTGCAAGCTAGTGTAAACTTTTTCCGCCTCTTTTTTAATTTTTGGATCCATTAAATCAAGTCCCACCAAATGAACCTGGTAAGGTGCCACAGAAATAGGCCAAATCATCCCTTTATCATCATGAAAGATTTCGACTAATGTTCCCATTACCCGGGTCGGACCAATTCCATAGCTGGCAAACCATATTGGCTGGTCTTTGCTTTTCTCATCTTTAGAGAACACTTTCATCGTGGTGGAGTACTTTGTTCCCAGGGGGAAGATATTACCAACTTCAGTTGATTTAACTGCTTTAATGATTCCCTTGCCACACCTGACACATTTTTCCCCCTCTTTACCTTCAAAAATCTCCTCATTTTGGGCAAATTCGCAATCCACACAGTAATATACAGTATCTTCTCCCGCGGAGTTAAAGACTTGGAATTCATGGGTATGGCGATCAGTAAAAACTCCCCCTGCCGCCTCCACGACATGAATATCAAAACCAATTTTTTTAAAAATTTTGACATAAGAATTCTTTACCTCCTCGTAATATTTGAGCATATCTTCTTCTGAAATATGGGCGGAATATAAATCCTTCATCATAAACTCGCGGCCTCGCATAATTCCGGATTTAGCGCGTAACTCATTCCTAAATTTGGTTGAAAATTGGTAGACTTTAATCGGAAAATCTTTATAGGAAAGATTGTGTTTACCCATCAAATCCATCACGATCTCTTCGTGGGTAAAGGACAAACAGTACTCACGGTCATTTTTATCTTTTAATTTATACATTATCTCGTCCACTTTAGGCTCATCCCACCTGCCCGATCTGGCCCAAATCTCCTTAGGATGAAGTAGCGGCATTTGCATCTCTAAAGCTTCGGTTTTATTTAATTCCTCTCTAATAATGTCGTTAATTTTCTGGACCACTCTTAAACCCAATGGTAGAAGTGTCCAAGAACCGGACATTAGTTGGTCAATAAAACCAGCCCTAACCAAATATTTATGGTTAATCGCCTCCGCTTGGGACGGATCTTGTTTTTGGGTTTTAGGAAAATATGTACTGTATCTCATTAATATAAACTTCCTCCAACTGGCGCATCTTTATCGGGAACAACTAAGATACATTTATGATCCGGATCAGGCACTCCAACGGTTAAACATTCCGAGATAAAAGGACCAATCTGTCTTGGTTCTAAATTAACCACTCCCATCATTAATTTATCTTGCAAATCTTCTTTAGAATAGTGGTCCGCAAGCTGAGCAGAAGAGTGTTTAATTCCAATCTCCTCACCAAAATCAATCGTTAACTTATATGAAGGTTTTCTGGCTTCTGGAAAATCCTCTACTTTCACAATTTTGCCAACTCTAATATCTAATTTTAAAAAATCATCAATATTTGCCATAATTTAAACTTTTTACATTAAAAAAGCACTCCAATCCATGCATTTCTTGCAAGGACGAAGTGCTTGCCTTCGTGGTACCACCTTTGCTTTATTATCCTACCTTAATGTCATTCCGGACTTAACCCGGAATCTACTTTTTGCAAAGCAAAAAAGAAAGCTTTGTTTATATTAAATAGATCCTGAAACAGGTTCAGGATGACAAATAAGTTTTTATTTAGGATAAACTTATTTGCCAGCTTTAACGGGCTGACCCGGGAATATTTTCATATCCAGCTCCAGAGCGGGAAACTCTTTCATCGCTTTTTTTGATTATAACCAATTTTTTTGTTTGATGCAATAGATTCTTACCTAACTTTTGCAGATATAAAGTATAATTATTTTTTGTCCCATGGGCGAACGATTAACACCTAATCCTGCAGAAATTGCCTACCATTTTAGTAGGTTTGACCCTATAGAACCTGAAATCATCGCCCAAAAACCGTTAATACTCTACCGTCAGAAAGCCGAGACAAGTAACTTATTGGGTTGCGGCTTGGTACTGGTAATTGGAGCGGTAATAGTTACTGGAGGTTTGATTGTTTATGCTTCCCAACCAGACCCTTTAAAACCTGGGGAAGTGAGAATTGAGCGTAATGATGAACAGGATTTCAAACCTTTAATTGAAGAAAAAAGTGAACCTTGGATCGATTTTAAAGGATCACGCAATGATTTAGGGGAATGGATTGATAAAAATATATTCGGTGAAAACAAAAGTCCTTATGACCAAAATTATTTTGGCAGGTGAGGAACAATAAACTGGAATATATCCTTAAAAGTAATTAGAAAGATTAAGGTTAGAAGCACTGCCATCCCCACGGCATGAACTTTCTGTTCAAATTTAGCACTGACCTTTTTTTTGGTTACAGCTTCCACCAGCAGGAAAAACAACCTGCCCCCATCTAGTGCTGGAATGGGTAAAATATTAAAAATAAATAATGTTAGAGACAAAAGCCCCATAAACCACAGATAATATAGGGATGCTTCCCAACCTTGGGAAACGATATTTTTGGTAATCACTGCTAGTCCCACCGGTCCAGTTACCCCTTCCCCGGCTTTTCGGTAGTTTTGCGCTCCCAACTGCTGGCCGATTTTGCCCAACCCCAGAAAGGTGGCGCGGGTGACATCATAAGAATAGGTAACACCGGAAAAAACTCTCTCTGGCAGAGTTTTATAAACTTTAATTGGGACTGGAGAAAATGTTACCCCAATCTTTCTGATTCCATCTTCAGCCATTTTACCAACTAAATGAAGAGTGCGGATATTTTTATCCTCTAAATCTGAAACTACCAAATCAACCCCTTTATCCCCGCTTTGGCGGATCAACTGGATCGCTGAATCAATATCTTTGGGGGTCTGATTGTTAACAGTTAAAATTTTATCGCCAATCTGCAACCCGGAATTTTCGGCCGGGAAGTTTTTATCAATGTAGTTAATCGAGATACTAGGCTCAATGGCCGGGTAAATTATCTTCCAATTTTGGGCAATAATAACGCTGTAAAATAAAACCCAGGCCAAAAGTAGGTTCATTAATACCCCAGCAATTACCACAATAATCCTTTTGCCAACAGTTTGTGTTTGAAAAGACCGCTCGTTCCACTCTTTCCGCTCCTTTTCCGACATTTTTTTCAGATCAACATCTTCATCCTCTCCTAAAGGACGGACAAATCCGCCAAAGGGCAGCCAGTTGATACTAATTAAAGTCTCCCCGACTTTTTTGCCCCAGGCCCGGGGAGGGATGCCAAAACCAAACTCCAAAACCTTGATATTAAAAAATTTGCACATGATAAAATGCCCAAATTCATGGATGACCACCAGGATCACCAGGGTAAAAAGAAAGATTATTAGGGGCCAAATATAGTTTAGTAGGATTTGCATAATTTTTTTCAGTTATCAGTCTCCTGTTTTCGGTTTTCAGATATTAGTTTGCCAGTTGTCTGTTTTCAGTTTAAAACAGAATAACTGAAAACTGACTAACTAAATGACTAACTAAATGACTAACTAAATTCCGATAACTGACAACCGAGAACAGATAACTGAATTAGACTTGCCGTAATTCTTCTTCCTTCGTCTTTACCAATTCATCAATTTGGGCTACAGTCCGGTCAACCAAATCCTGTAAAAGCTTTTCCCGGCGGTGAAATTCATCCTCACCAATTTCCCCTTTTTCCTCTTCAGCTTTCCACAAATCACGCTGGTCACCGCGGATTCTTCTGACCTCAACTTTAATCTCCTCACCTTTAGTCTTGGCCAGTTTGGCAAACTCTTCCCGTCTTTCCTCAGACAGCGGCGGGATTGGGACCCGGATTACATTACCCTCATTGGAAGTAGACAAACCCAAATTGGCATCCTGGATCGCTTTTTGGACATCATTGACTAAACTTGTATCCCAAACCTGAATGGTTAAAAGGGTGGCTTGGGGAGCAGTAATTGTCCCGACTTCCATCAGCTTCATCCTGGAGCCATAAGCCATGACTGGGATCTCTTCCAAAAGTGAAGGATTGGCCCGTCCCGCCCTGATAGTTGCCAGTTCACGCTGAAGGTGGGCGAGTGCGTTATCTATCTTTTGATGAGTATCTGTTAAAACTGGATCCATGAATGTTAAGTAAAAAAATTTAACGGAAAAAGTCAAAAGTTTTTTACTTTATACTTTTTACTTTAGACTTTTACTCGCCTAATGCTATTCTCTCAAATCTTCCTATTTGTATATTCTCTCCTAATTTTGCCACTGCACTTTTTACCAGAGTATCAATCTTTTGTGACCCATCTCTAATATACTCCTGCTGAAGTAAATCTCCAACTGATTCTGGTTTCATCGAAGCAACCTGGAGGGCAATCTCATGGGCCAAAGTTTTAAAATCCTCAGTTTTAGCCACAAAATCAGTTTCACAAAGCAGTTCAACCAAAACCCCAACTTTACCGCCATGAGAATAAACCTCCACCACTCCGGCTTTTACTTCCCTTTCCCCTTTGGATGCAGCTTTATCTAACCCTTTTTTTTGTAAAACTTCTTTGGCTTTTTGCAGATCTCCATGTGATTCCTCTAAAGCCTCTCTGCAGTCGGCAATTCCTGCCCCTGTCTGCTCCCGTAGTAATTTAATTTCATCAACTTTTACCATAATTTACCCTACCGTACTCTTTGCATCTTTAACTTCAGCTTTTTCCACCTGCTCTTCTATGGCTGCTGTTTCTTCCGCCACTCCAGCAGCCTGGGCTACTTCCTCTTTTTCTTGAGCTTTGGCACTGGCTTTAGCGATAGCAACTGCCTCTTTTTCCGCTAGCTTTTCTGCCTGGACTCCGGCTTCCTTTTTTCCCGCCCCATAAGCCTTAATCATGGTTTCCAAAAGCAGCTTGATTGACTTTATACCATCATCGTTGGCAGGCACCGGGTAGTCAAACCAATTTGGGTCTGCATTAGAATCACAAATCCCAATAATTATCATTCCCGACCTGCGGGCTTCCTTCACTGCAATTAAATCCGAGACTGCATCTACCACAAACAGCACATCCGGTCTTTTGTCCATTGTGACTATCCCACCCATTTCAGCATGATATTTGTCTAGTTTACGGGCGACTAAAAGTTGCTCTTTTTTAGTATAGACAGAAAGCCCGCCTTTTTCCTGTTCAGCTTTAAGGTCATTTAATTTCTTAAAGTTTTTGCGTAGTTCATCAAAATTAGTCAGTAACCCGCCCGGCCATTTAATATTGGCATAAAATGCCCCGACTTCATCTGCCAACTCTTTGACAATATCCTGGGCTTGTTTTTTGGTCCCCACGATCAACATCTGTTTGCCACTTTTGCCCAAATCAAACATCGCCTGGGTAGCTTCTTTGAGTTTCTCTTCAGTTTGAGCCAGATCAATGACATGGACCCCATCTTTAGCCCCGTAAATAAAATTCTTCATCCTCGGGTTGCCACGCGAAACCTTGTGCCCAAAATGAGCACCAGCTTCTAACAAATCCTGCATTGATGGTGTTGTTAAACTTGCCATAATTTCTTTTTGTCATTCCCGCGAAAGTGGGAATCCATATAAAAAAACACTTAAGGAAAAATTAAAAAGTTTCCTTTTACCTCTCTAACACCCAGAATTCAGGAAACTAAACAGTGTTAGATGTTTTATCTTTGGGTAGTTTAGCAAGATATAGGCTCAAAAGTCAACCACGACTTCTAGGAGACCGATATAAGGGAGTTCTCTGTTTCAAAACCCACCTTGTTCGACGGTCAATATAAAATGTGCCTTGCAGTTCAGGGTATTGAGGCTTAACTTCATTTCTTTTAGGACTATCACCTTTTCCTTCTTTATTTGCCATTTAAATCCTCCTCAAAATATCCGGGTGGAAATAATCCTGGGCTATATATCAAACCCTCAGCTAATCCAAATTTAGCCAGTAAAATCGCTTGATTTCCATTTAATGAATCACTTGCGAGCAAAACTCTTGGCTCACCATGAGGAATAAGATCAATCTTACCTTTACTGTTATAAATATATCCAGCGATGTGATCAAAAACCGTGTATACCTGTCCTAAAACTGGTAATACACAAACGTCAGGATTACGAATGCTAAATTCGGCCCGAAAAGAATCAAAGCTTCGTAATACTTCCATTAGTTCGGCTGGTTGCTCAGATCTTGCCATATTTAATTTTCAAAAGTAAAAGTTCTAAGCTATTTAAACAAACTATTACTTGCTTCGTCAAGCCAGCAAAATTTGCTTGTACAGGTTATTAGGGTTATAATTATAGGCTATGCAGCTAGAAATTGGTGGAGAAGTTGTTGATTTGGAGACTTCCCGAAAAACTAATCCAAAATCTGTGGCACCAATTTTAAGAGATCTTATCGCCCGCCAAACAGCAGAACTTGTCTGCGAAAAATCTCAACAAAATATTGCTATTCTTTCTGATTCCTCATCTCCCTATTTGGAACGGGTGTTAAAAAGTCCGATGTGGGACGAATTATATTCTCAGGCAGTAAGTGCCTTTTGTCTACCTAATCTTTCTATAGACGAGAACCGTCAAATCAGAGGAAGGTTTGCTGGAGCCTTTTTTGAAACCTCAGCATATTGGTGGAATGTTATTGGCAACCAGAATCCTGACGTCATCTTTTTAGATCATAATCGAACCCTAGCTTTGTTTCAATCTATGTTTAAACAAGCTCATCCTATGTCTCATCTCTTTGGAGCTGATTCACTCTTGGGGGTTTATGTCCCAGATTTTTTGGAAGTAGATCTTGCAAAAAATCCTCCGAAGATTAGTCGGGGACTGGATGCCAAAGCTGGGGCTGATCTCAAGTATTTACCCGAATTTTTGCTTTGTTCAAGAGTATTTGGCGATGATTGTTTGGATTTCCCCGAGGTCTTTAATTCAGATGCGCCTTTAATCTTTTGTGTACCTCCCCGCTCACCAATGAAAAGAATGTTAAAAGAAAACTCGGAACTAGGATTTGAAGATATGCCGTTTAGTTCAAAAGCTTTAGGACAATTTATTAACTGGACAATTAATCAGTACCGTCCTGATGAAGAGAATTCAGCTACCTTAGCAGAGATTCATAATAGGGTTCGAACTCAAGAAAAAAGATATCTTTCTGAGATCTGGACTAAACCTTTAACTCCTGAGGTCAGGATGTATTTGGGCAAAACTTTAGCCCCGATTCCTGATGCTAAATTTGGTAATTTTGAAAATACAGAAGGACCTTATCAACATTTAAGAATAATCTTCTAATACTACCTAAAAATCATTTTTCCTCAAATTTTTAACGATGTTCTATTTTTAATATTGGTTCGTAAACTAAGCACTCCTCTGCCAGTAAACGACGGTGGCAATGTGTTGCCACTTCCTCAATACAAAGTAAAGTAATATCTTGATTTGAAGCTCTAATTGCCAAAGACTGAACTACTGGGATTAAATCTGGGTGCCTAAGCTGATTACAATATCTTAATTCAAATTCCTCCCAAGGCAGTCCTCTTTTATAATAGTCACCTAAGAATTTGGGTCTTGGCGACAGGATTACTAAATGTTCTTCATATTTATCAAAAGTTATTCTTGGATCTGGAGTAACACCATCAGACAAAGTATGTCTGCTCATAACTGAAATTCTCACTCCATCACTTGACTCTCTTTCGGATAAAATTGATTTAGTAAATAAAGCCATTTACTGATTTAAAACCTGCAGATTTTCTGTTTGTGTCTTAGATAACTGATGTAATACCAAAAATAGCTTAGAACGGGCTTCAATTTCTGATACATTACCCTCTTTCAGACTTGCAGAAAGGTTCGATAATGGATTAAAAAAATTTAATAATCCCTGCTGCCATTCGGTTCCGTCTTGCACAAACCCCAAATTATCTAATGAGGGGATTTTAAAGGGAAAAGTTCTTTCCATATTCATAACCATTTGATCTAATTCAGATTCAGCTCTTCTGACTACCACTCCAGAAGTAACTGACTTTTTCATTAACTTTCCATAAACTCCAATATTTTGCCATTCTACCCAGGAAAATTCCTTTGGTCTAGGCCATTCATAAATTGATTTTAATTCTACTAATGGAGCCCCTTTTTCTGGAAAACCCGCTACACAACTTTGAAAAAGATAAAATGCTCCAGTAAAATAATCCAGAACATCGGGTAAGTAACCTATGTCTTTATTGCCAAGAACTCGGGCGGTTTGAAGTACTTGGTTTGGAACGAGTCTTACTTGCCCAGTTTGATGATGATATCCTTTTTGATCTTTAAGCTCCCGAAGTTGGGAAACAGAGTACTGAAGACATGATTCAATTGCCATAATCTTATGGGAACCAAATTGGTAATCTTTCTCCTTTTAATTTAATATGTCGAGCAATATTAGGATTTGTTTCAGATAATACATCATCTGTTGGCCAAACTAGTCTGCGAATGAAAGGTAGAGCAGAATCCCGTGCCCTTAGAGGTAGGTAGTGAAACATTTCCCTCATATTCATTCTACTAATAGCGGGCCGGTAATGAAGTCTGGTGACAGCATATCTGGCATCAACTGGATCAACCTCTCGAACGGCCCTAAACAACTCCTCCATCTCAGAAATTGCATTTTTAACCAACTCAATTGTTCCATGAAACTGTTCATCTTCACTTTTATCTAAAACATCAGCTAAAGGTGGTATTAAATAACCCCATTTAATATCTAAGGGTTTTGCTGCGTAAGTTTGCATTCTGTGTCTTTTAAACTCCCTCCATGGACCATAGTTCATATTCCGCATCTCATAAACGTTCCCCCCATCAAATTCAAAAGCTCTGGGGGGTAGAACATGAGTGCTAATTCCATTAGAAGTTGTAGTACCAGCAAAATCAAACCAGGTTACCTGATCGGTTAAGATCATCTCCAACATCATCTTCCTACCCTTGTCACTTAAATTTGAAATCTTTTCTACCAAACTTCCATAATCACCTGTTCTTGAACTTTCATAAGCAAAAGCCGCTAAAATTAAATTTTCTGGATTGGAATTTTTGATTATTCGAGTTTTGATATCCGACTCTGGGTCAATGGTTAATTTTCCTTCTAGTTGGAATGCATCAACAACATTATCGCGCCTAGTATCAATAGAAGCCAGATACGGATTAAAATCAGCATACTTAACTAAAGTTGGAGCAACCTCTAGCGCTGCTTCCTTCATTTTTCCCCCTACTTCTCTAGTGCTTTGGGAAGGAGAAGAAAGAAGTTTAGTTATTGCATGCTCAGCCTCAGTTGCATTCCAGGTTACACCCATGCTAGTGAGCCTAGAAACTGGCATCATATCTTTAAAAGCATCACATCCATGTTTAAAAATTCTTGAGCGGTGAGCTCCTGGAGTTTCATTAGGGTTATAGTAACCTTGTCTAAGCTGAGGAAAAGCTTCTTTGGCTTCTGGAGTATTAACCCAAGTTGTAGCTCTATTTGTTGCTTCATCACAGGCTGCAAATAATCTTTGGTGGGTCTTTGTCCATAAATCGAATAATTCAGGGTTCTCTCTTACAGATTCTGGGGTAAACCAGGTGGTAGTTTGACGACCTTTGAATCGGGCCGAAAATTCGGTGTAAGATCCTAATCTATTATCTGTAATCTCATCCCCATCAATTGAAGCGACATTTTCGACTGCCATTTGGATTATGGCATGCTCCCCAACTGATTTATGGCCGTAGCCCAAGTCACTCACCGTCCATTTTTGGTGGAATTTTGAGGCACCCTCCTCATCAACTCCACTAGCAATTTCGTCAAAAGAGGCTGATTTTCTGGAAATTTTGGCAAAAATAACTGCGTTTTCTTCTGGAGTACGAAGCAGTGCTCTGGCTTCCTCTCTTTGGTCCTCTGGAATCATCGCCAAAATTTGCTCTTTGCTGTTCCTATTTACACCCATCGGGTAAATTCTCATTGCATTCTCAGTTTGTTCTTCTATTGCCATAATTTATACCTGCCTTTCTTCTTTATCTGGCGAAACTCTTCCACCTTGATGCTGACCACGGTAATTTGCTGTTTGACCTTCAATCTTAGTAAATACAATGTTACAAAACCTGGCACCAAGTTGGAGTTTAACCTCAAATGGTCCCAAATTAGTTAACCCGAAAGCTAAAGTCCCTTTATAACCCGGATCAACATCCGTTACTAATAATAAAAGACCTGATCTTTGTAAACTACTTCTAGGATATGCATAAGCACTTAAATCTTCAGGCATATTAACTGTTTCATAAGTAGACACTAAAAAATATTCCCCGGGTTTGATTGTGATTATTTCTTGCTCGGAAGAATCAGGTTTAAACTCAGCAATAGTTTCAGTTTTGACTCCTTTTCTCCTACCTAAACCAACACCTCCATCAGCCTCAATGTATGCCCCACCTTCAACAATTTTATGCACAGCTCCTAATCTCAAATCAAAACCATTTCCCTCTGGGTTATTTAATTCTCTTTTCCCCAGATTTTCTACCAGGTTTTTTTCTTTTACTAGTTTTAATAATGAATCAAGTCCGACAATTGACATAAGGGTTAAAATTTTGGGTCAAATCAATTTATACAACAAGAGGCAGTTTTTCAAGTAGGCAAATTAGTGAGAAACGACCAATTTTGCTCCATCACCTGTTAGATGAAAACCATTTGCTAATACCAAACCAGCCCGTATAACGTTTTCTCGTTCTTCATCCCATTTAGGATTTCTAAACCCAAACGGTCCAGTCTGTAAATTTGTCCAACCTTTATCAGGATCCAAACTTCTGGGTTCAGTACATGGATCTGCGGTTAAGGTAACTTTAAGCGTACCTATCTTGTAACCTATTGGAACTGCTACATCCAAATCGTTTACATTGGAAAGCTCTGCCATAATATGTCCCGCAAAACCGGAATGTATCAATCCCGCTGTTTGATGATTAGATATTCCATGTCTACCAAGTTTACTTACACCATCAAACTCAGCCGCTGCAACATTAGATACTGCAACTCCGTCCTTTGTCATAGCCAGCACTAAGCGGCTAGGATGAAAAACAAACTCATCTCCATCTAATTTATATGCGTATTCAAGCAAATCAAGCTCTCTAATTACATCCTCTCGACCCAAAGTTAAACGAGAAATCTTATGGGGTTTAAAAAACCAGAACTCATTTCCCAGTCTTAAATCTATGTTATTTGACTGAACTTGCCTTCTAAGATCAAATCCTGGGTCATCTGCCCAAATTTTAATCAACCCTAATTCAAGACACTTTTTAATACCATCATTAGTTTGAAAACCTCGATGCAAACCGTGTTCTTTTAAAAAATCATCGTACTCATCTGGATGAATAATCACGGGTTGAGGGTCAAAACTTTGTTCTTTAATTAAATCCCAATCTGGCTGATATGGTGTAAGTTCTCTACCCATAGGTTGTAGTAATACAATCCACTTTATACAATCTGTTGATAAGTTGGCAAGATTATCAATCTATATCAAGTTTTGGGTTTGTTTAGGATAATTGCACTTGAGAAGCGGCATTAATAAACCCTTTAAACAGTGGGTGTGGGGCAAGGGGGCGGGATTTGAGCTCTGGGTGGAATTGGGTGCCAATAAAAAATGGATGGTCTTTGAGCTCAATTATCTCCACCAGCTTCCCATCAGGTGAGCAGCCAGAGATTAACATCCCGTTGACATTAAAGTTTTTGCGAAAGTCATTATTAAACTCAAACCGATGGCGGTGACGCTCTGAAACTTTGGCCTTGCCATACAACTTCCTGGCCAGACTCCCCTCTAGTAACTGACAATCCCAGGCCCCCAGCCGCATTGTCCCGCCATAATCTTTGATGAGTAGCTTTTTAATCTGGTCTGGCATAACATGGATCACTGGATACTTAGTTTTATCATTAACCTCAGTGGAATTAGCAGCATTCAGCTTAAGTACATTCCTGGCATACTCAATCACCGCCATCTGCATGCCGTAACACAGCCCCAAATAGGGAATTTTATTTTCCCTGGCATATTTGACGGTCGCAATTTTGCCCTCAATATCCCGGGCTCCAAACCCTCCGGGCACAATAATGCCCTGATATTCTTTTAATTGGTCAACCTTGCCCAAAACTTTACCTGCATCCAACCAATGAATCTCTGGCTTGAAACCCTGGTTAAATGAGGAGTGCTTGATCGCTTCGATAACTGAGATATAAGAATCGGAGAGGGTAAAATCCCCGGTAGAAAAATATTTTCCCACAATGGCGATTTTGACTGGTTTTTTGGCCCGTTCACTCCCCACCACAAACGATTTCCATTCACCCAATCGGGGTTTTTTATAACGCAATTTCAATTTACTTAAGATTCTTTTGGTTAATTGGTCTTTTTCAAAATTGATCGGTATTTGGTAAATATTTTTCACATCAGGTGCACTGATAATGTCTTCTGGCGCCAGGTTGCAAAAAACCGCCAGTTTTTTCTTCCTTCTTTCATCTAGAGGAACCTCGGAACGGGCTAGGAGTATATCCGGTTGGATTCCCAATCCATTTAAATCCATAACTGACATCTGGACCGGTTTGCTTTTCATCTCGCCAATTGAGGGCGGGATTGGCAGATAGCTTAAATGAATATTGATGACATCATCGTGTTTTTTCAGTTTCAATAACCTATCGGCCTCAAAATAAAAAGCGTTTTGCAGCTCACCCACTGTTCCACCAACCTCCATAATGACGATATCGGCATTCCGGCTTTTGCCAACTTCATTAATCCTTTTAATGATCTCCTCCGGGATATGGGGCACTGCTTCAACACAGGCTCCATCATATTCTAAATTCCTCTCCCTTAAAATAACTTGGGAATAAATCTGACCGGTGGTGGAATAACTTAACTTATTTAAACTTTCATTTAAAAACCGCTCATAATTACCTAAATCCTGGTCCGTCTCCATCCCATCATCCAGCACAAAGACCTCTCCATGTTCAGTCGGATTCATTGTCCCGGCATCAACGTTAAGATACATATCCATTTTTAATGGGGCCACCTTGTAACCAGCTGTTTTTAAAAGCAGGGCGATGGAAGCGGTAGCAATCCCCTTGCCAATTCCTGAGATCACACCACCACTAACAAAGATATATTTCATATAATGGGATTTATGAAAAAGATTATAACGGGGTCATTGCATCCAAAGTCAAGCCCTCAAAGCAATTGACTCCATTTGGTAAAATATAAATAACCCTCTGAAAAATCTGTTTACCGGACATAAATCCATGAGTCTCACTTACTTCTTACCAAAAACTCACTGCTTTTTGATTGTTCCGCTTCATAATTAGGTAATGCTGGCAGTTTTACTTCTGGTTTTAGTATTTTTGTGGTTTATCGGTTATATCCATATCTCAGGGCTAACTATCCCTGATATTAATTTATTTACCATCAATGGCCATCAAATTACTTTAGTAGAACTCCTGATATTTTTACTCATCATTGGGGCGGCTGAGATGCTTCCCTCACCCTTAAGGCAAATTGCTTTTGTAATTTTACTGATCTGGGTGCTCTCAACTTTGGGAATTTTAGCGATAGCTGGCCTTTCCAGCATTCTGGTTTTAGCGGTAATTGTCGGCCTAATTCTGGCTCTGCTGGGAGTGGTTTAACGGGTTAAAGGGAAGCTGACAATGAAGGCCGTACCCTGGCCTTGGATACTTTCAACCGTTATCTTACCCTTCATTTTTTCAACCAGCTGCTTAGTAATCCACAGTCCCAAACCAGTGCCGGAAACACTCTTGGTTTGGACGTTATATATCCGGCTAAATTTATTAAATAGCTTTGAGCGGTTCTCCTCGGAAATCCCCACTCCTGAATCTTTGACAAAAGTCTTTAGTTCCCCTTTGGCCACTTGATGATAAATACTAATCTCACCTTGCGGAGTATATTTGATGGCATTACTGACCAAATTGGTCAAAACCTGAAAAGTCTTTTCCTTATCACAGACCACATTGATTCCGGTTGAGGGTTTTAAATAGATAAACCTTAAACCTTTGGCATGGGCCAGGGGTAAAAACTGGTTATAAACACTGATTATTATTTGGGTAATATCAACAGGTCCCATTACAATCTTCATCCGATTCTGTTCAATCCGAGACACATCCAAGATATCATCAACCAAACCTTTCAAACGGTTGGTGGCTTCATTGATAATATTGACATCATATTTAACCTCTTGGGTCGTTTGGACCGTGGAATTTTGCAGCAAAACACTGGCATAACCGCTAATTGCTGTCAACGGTGCCCGCAACTCATGGGAAGCCATAGAGATGAAATCATCTTTCAGCTTATCCAGTTCAGACAATTTTTTAAACATAATCGAAATCTCAAAAAAGCGGAAATGGTTGATTAAAAGCAGGGAGATAATGATCATGGTGGCGATTAAAACCATCACCGAATCGCGGAAAGTCCGATCGCTTAGCTGATCAATTTCAGCGGCGGATATATAAATGTTTAAAATTCCTAGTTTTAGGCCATTTTGATCATGGATTGGGGCCACAACCAGCCACATCCTTTCTCTCCCCGCGTTACCCAAAGTCGCATAGATCTGTTTGGAATAGGTTTGGTCAGAACCCCAGGCCAGATTATTTAAAGTCGGGTCAGCCACCTGTTTGGTTAAACTTGAGGTTGAAACCAACGGCGAGAGGTTATTTTGGTCAATTTTAAAAACTTCCAGGGCTTTAATCTGCGGCAAATTGGTGGTCAGCTCCTGCAGATTGGCTTGCAACGCCGAGCTGCTGGCAATTTTATCCCGGGTTTCAATCCCAATCACCGATTCAACCAACATCGCTTTATTATTGAGTTCATAGTCCATATCCCGCTGGGTATTGTGGAGTAGAAACCAGGTATTCAAAGCTAAAGCGGCCGGAATTAAAGCGATGACTAAAATTGAATAGATGAGTTGAGATAAGTCAACATTAAACGATATCTTAGGCAGAGTCATGATCTTTAGTGGAAGCTGTAACTGTGGAAACTTTACGTCGGCGGCGATAAATTAAAACCAGGGCCGACACCCCGCCTAAGATAACCGCCAATGTCAGCAGCATTAAGTTTTGGCCAGCCGGATTTTCTGGGGCTGAGGCTAAAACCAAGCTTTCGTTATTCGAACTGGCCGCAAATGCCGGAGAGATGAAAAATTGAGTCATCTCTGAGCGGACCTTGGATCCATTTTGCTGCGGCACCACCGCGTATGCTACGTGCTCACCAGGTGATAAAGGTTTATCTAAATTATAGGTCCAGACTCCATTGGCGTCAGTTTTAACCGTCACCACAATCGGGTTAGAAAAGATTAAAATTGTAATCACCTGATTTGGTGTAGCCTTGCCTTTGAGGGTTAGCACTGTTTCATTTTTTTGTTTGGTGTTCTCCACCTTTTCAATTACCACCTGGGGACTACTTTGGATCATGGCCGGATTAAATTCCGAGGAAAAAGTAATATCTTTAATGCTGGAAATAGGTACAGTTTTAGTCTCTTGCTTATTTATTGGCGGGTTGTTATTGGTCGTTGTTGGTCTGCTGGAAGATTGCGGTAAAGCTGTGTTTGGCGGCAAACTGGAGGTATGAGGAGGGGCGGTAAGAGGGTTATTGGCCACACTCAGCCGGACTGAGCCCAAACTTAAGGTTATCTGGTTGCTTTTTAAGACTGTAGCATAAAGTTGGTAAGTGCCATTTGGAGTATTGGGAGTATCCCAAAGATATTCATAGCTATTAGAATCTGATTTAACCCGGCTTAAAAATATTGAACCGTGTTTGCCTTCAGTTGGCTGCAAGGTAAGATCAATATTGGAATCGGGATCAGCGCTAATTCTAACTTTGGTTTGGCCAGAAAGCATTGCTCCTGCACCAGGCGATAAAATTGCCGCTTGGTTGGTTGCAGGAGGTGTCGTTTGAGTCACCGTTGGTGCTGGACTGGCAGTAGCTTTAGGGGTGACAACCGGATTTGTCGTCACACTGCTGGGACTATTAAAGGGGGTTGGCGCGGGTATATTAGGAGCTGGAGGGGTTGTGACTGGGTGGTTAACCGGATCATAGGTGGGAGTGGGAGGCGGAGTTGGGTGAGTTGCCCCATCTTCTGAATGAACAACGGTAGTAGTAAGTAAAGAGCCGAGGATTATAATTACTATTAAACTCGACCTTAGCTTTTTCATGGTAGTAATTTAATCTTATGACCTTTAATGGAGTTTGGCAACTATAATATTTAGTTAAATTCACTTTATAACAGTAATAACAGAAACCTCTTTTGGTTTTGTCCAGGAAGCCCAGTCGCAGTTGGGATAGTTTTTACAGCCATAAAAAATCCGGCCTTTTTTAGTCCTTCTTAACACAATATCCCCCCCATCCTTGGGGCATTTTTCAATGATACCAGAATCCATCGCTTCAGTATGTTTGCACTCTGGGAAACCAGAACAGGCTAAAAACTTTCCAAACTTTCCGGTTCGGACAACAAGCTGTTTGCCACATTCCGGACACATTTTGTCTACTGTTTCAACTTCCAATTCTACCTTTTCGGCATTGGCTTCGGTTGAGGCTAATTTACCCTCCAAGGGTTTATAAAACTCACTAATTGTCTGCCGCCACTGCCTTTCCCCCCGGGAAATTTCATCAAGCTCATCTTCCATCTGGGCCGTAAAACCATAATCAAAAGTTGCGGGGAAGTATTTAATCAAGAAGTCACAAGTTGTGGTTCCTAAAACTGTGGGCTTAAACTTTTTTTCCTCCCTCTCAACATAAAAACGGTCCTGGATTGTAGCCAGAATTGGGGCATAAGTTGAGGGCCTGCCAATACCTAACTCCTCCATTTTTTTAAGCAGCGAAGCCTCAGTATATCGGGGCGGAGGTTGGGTGAAATGCTGCTGGGGTAAAAGCTGCAGCAGTTGCAATTTCTCAGCTTCAGTTAGCTCGGGTAGAATCTGTTTCTTTGATTTATCAATCTCTTCCTCTTCCTCAGCCTCAGTTTTAACTCCATACAATTTCAGCCAGCCATCAAATTTTAAGACAGAACCATTTGCCCTTAGCAAATAGACATCATCTTTTTGTTTTGCAGAAACATCCACAGTAGTTTGATCAAAAACTGCATCACTCATCTGGCAGGCAATCATCCTTTTCCAAATTAATTCATAAAGCCGTTTATGATCCCTGGTTAACCCATCAGGATTAAACTGATCTGGTGTCAGACTCACATTAGTGGGCCTAACCGCCTCATGGGCTTCCTGGGCATTTTTGGATTTGGATTTAAACATCCGGGGTGAGGACGGCAGATATTGTTCTCCAAATTGGGATTTAATTAAATCTCTGGTGGCAAACACGGCTTGTGATGCCAAATTGACTGAATCAGTTCTCATATAGGTAATTAAACCCTGCTCATAAAGGTTTTGGGCAAGCATCATGGTTTTTTTGGCGGTAAATCCAAGCCGATTGCCGGCATTTTGCTGCAGGGTTGAGGTGATAAAAGGGGCTGGAGCATATCTTCGGGCCTCTTTTTTATCAATTTTTTCAATTTGATACTCAGCATTTTGCAGATTTTGCAGGTGCTGATCAGCCTCATCTTTGGTCTTAAGGAAAAAAATGTCTAGTTTATCTTTTAGTCCATCACCCCACACTGCCAGCTTTTTACCATTCCACTGATTGAGCTCGGCAAAAAATTGTCCATTTAGTGATTTTAACTCTGCCTCTACACTCCAATACTCGACCGCTTTAAAAGCTTCAATCTCCCTTTCTCTTTCCACAATCAACCTTAAAGCCACAGTTTGTACCCTACCTGCAGAGAGCCCCCTTTTAACCTTTTTCCATAGTATTGGGGATATTTTGTATCCTACTAATCTATCGAGTACCCGACGGGCTTGCTGGGCATCAACCAGCTGCATATTGATCTCCCGGGGGTGCAAAAAAGCCTCTTTAATTGCACTCTCAGTTATCTCATGAAATTCAACTCTTTTAACATCGCTTCTGTTACCGGTTATATAATCCAGGTGCCAGGCGATTGCTTCGCCTTCCCGGTCAGGATCTGAGGCCAGATAGATAGTTTTGGCGACCTTGGCCAGTTTTTTTAGCTCATTAACTTTTTTCTTTTTATCACGCGGGATCACATATCTTGGTTCAAAATTAGCCTCTACATCCACCCCCAACTCACCTTTTGGTAAATCCCGGATATGCCCCATGGAAGCTTCAATCCGGTAATCAGGTCCTAAATATTTAGCCAAAGTCCTAGATTTAGTAGGTGATTCCACTATTACAAGATTTTGCATAACTGTCTTTTAACTGTGGAATAATTGTATCCTGTCTGTCAAGCCTATCAACTTTTGTTTATTCAATCTGAATCATTTAGAATACACATTAATATGCAGTCTGCAGAGCAACCTTTACAATTATTTGGCAAAGATATGCACTTATTTGCTTACTTTCCCAGATATATTAAGCGGGATCGGTTTGCGCCAAACCGAATTGGACTTTTAGCAGTAAACAGGGCTCAATTATGGACATATGGATTTTCTTTTGGGTTAGAAAGTGAGGGTCCAGTAACTCCAGTTGATCCCAAGCTAATAGAGGTTAAGATTCTAGATGCTGCCCCAGAAGTAGTTCGAGGTGGTTTTAGTTTCGGATCTGAAGTAAGCATTGTTCCTAGCAGTGCTGATATGGTTGTCGGAGCAGTTTTAGAAATATTAAAACAAACACCTGGGTGGGAAGCAATGATAAGAAATAAAAGAAAATGGGTTACCCAAAACAAATTAATCAATTTACTGCTTACCGAATTAGAGGGAGTTCCTGATGATCTGCTTCACAAAATTGGTGCCTCTCGCACAGCAATATTCTTATCTGCCGAGGACTATCAAAGTCTTTAAATCAATAGATGATTATCTAATTTAAGTTTAACTCCTTTTTGTAATTTGCCTTCTAAGATTAATTTAGACAAATTAGCCTCCAGGCTATCCTGAATTAATCTTCTCATTGGCCTGGCCCCCAAAACTGGATCAAAACCTTTTTTGACGATCTCTGCTACTATTTCGGAAGAAAATTCCACTAAATAACCTTGTGCTTTGAGTTGCTGCTGCAAAATAGTCAGTTTGATTTGGACAATTTTTTCCAAATCCACTTCTGATAAAGGCTTAAAAATTACGACCCGGTCAAAACGGTTAACTAACTCTACTTTTAAAATTTTTAAGAGCTCATCTTTAACGTTTGGTGTTATCTGCTCCACCGTATGGCCAGATTGCAAGCCCTGAGCAATCTGTAATGAGGCTGCATTTGAGGTGGCAATAATAATCGTATTGCTAAAATCAATTTCTCTGCCGGAAAAATCAGTTAACCTCCCCTCCTCTAAAACCTGCAAAAACAAGGTTAAAATTCTGGGATTGGCTTTTTCAAATTCATCCAATAAAAGTAAACAATAAGGTTTGTTTTTAATCAGCTCCGTCAGTTCCCCTAAAGTACTGGCAGTTCCCAACAGCCGGTCCACTGCCTGGTCAGTCTGAAACTCAGACATATCAAAATGCTCAAATGCATCCTGATTTTTAAAATAAACCTCAGATAAAACTTTTGCCAGTTCAGTTTTACCAACCCCGGTTGGGCCGACAAATAAAAATGAACCGATCGGCCGGTTTTGCTCCCTTAAAGAAGTTGAGGCCCGTCTTAAGGTATCAGCCACAGCCCTAACCGCTTCTTCCTGGTCAATCATCTTTTGGTGAATAATATTTTCCAGATTCAGTAACACAAGTTTTTGGGCGGCATCAACTTCTAAAATTGGGACCTTGATATTCCTCCCTACCACCTCTTTAACGGTCTCACTGGAAATTAAACCATTCCTGGCTAATGGTTCACACTCGTTTAAAATCGTTAAAGCTGAGTCCGGCAGCACCCGATCATGGATTAACCTAGTTGACAGCTCAAGGATTTTTTTAATTGCCAGAAAACTTACCATAATCCTTTTTTGACTGGCCAGATCAACCGCTTTTTTAAATAAAACCTGTTGCGTTTCTTCCGGAGTGGCAATGGGGATCTCAACTTTGTGGAAAATCCGGGCAAAGGTGCCATTTTTCTCAATTACTTGGGCATAATTTTGGGGTTCAGTTGAGGCTAAAAACTGGAATTTATCCGATTCTAAATAAGGCTGCATTAAAGAATACAAATTCATTGACTGACCTGCTTCCCCAATCCCTAAAGTATGGATTTCATCAATAAAAAGAATTACATTCTGGGCAAAACCGATCTCCTCAAAAATATCTTTTAGCCTCGATGCTAAATCACCTTCTGAACTCAAGGATGATAATAGCTTGGTCGTATCAAGCTTAACCAGCCGCTTAGTGGCCAGGGATTCAGGCGCATCACCGGCAATAATTAATTTGGCCAGGTAATTAACCAGCGTAGTTTTACCTACACCAGGGGAGCCAACCAGTAAAACGTTACGGTCATGGTCCTGAGAAAGAATTCTAACCACATTGCTAATTACAGCTTCCCGGCCGGTAAAATCAACTACTGCTTGTTTGGCGGCAATTTTTGTTAAATCTTCCCCGTATTTATCTAAATTAGGCGTTGGGCTGCCCAGCCAGCCACGATTGACTCCGCGTAAATGTTTGACTGAGAAATCCTCATCCCAAATCATCACTTTGCGCCAATGGTTGCGCTTGAATTCCTGCAACAAAATTGCCTGTTCAAAATCGACCCAAGCTAAATTCAGGCTCAGTAAAAAATTTTCCAAATCCGGGGTCTCTTTCAAAAAACCCAACCAAAAATAGTCGGCGGTGATCTCTGTGGCTTGATTTTGCTGGGCCAGTTTTAAAGCCATTTCTAAAACTTGATCAGAAAATTGCGGCTTTAAAACTGAAAAGTGCTCAGCGCTTGTCTCCAAACTTTTTAACAAATTTTGGACCTCCAAAGTTGAAGTTAAACTGTCAAAGCTAATTTTGGTTTTTTTGAGTCTGGTTGCCTCCCAAATTTGATCTAAACTTTTAATATACCAGACTTTTTTAGGTTGATTAGCCAGCAGATGTTGGATAAATAAACTCACCCCCACCAGTAACAATACCCCAAAAACTAATACCAATTGCTTAAAGAAAAAAAATGCAATTAGTATTCCAAGAGGGGCCGCAAACCACAGCAATGCCAGCAGAAAAAGCAACAACGATATCAGGGCAAAGGCGATTAAGCCCATGAAGATTCTAATGGAGCGGAAACAAAAACTTAAACCCTTACCCACAAATGAAGAATCATGAAATAGCGGCACAAAAAGCAGCTTAAACATTAAGCCCACCGCCAAATCCTCCTCTAACAGGTTCATTAAGTTGTGCCAACTGCGCAAAAAAACTTCCAGGGCATTGGGGTACCAGAATTTAATTAAGCGGGCAGGAATATTCATTGGTTAAGAATGACAAAATCCAAATTACAAATGACAACTCAAATCCAAAGTCCTAATAATTTAATTATTTAGCCATTTAGATTTTGATATTGATTTGGAATTTGACATTTGAGCTTTGGCATTACTGAACCCTCACCACATTTCCCTCCACATCTAACTCCACAAAATGTTGGGCTTTACCAATTAAATAGTTACTACACTCATTTTCTGGTTGATTATCGCTTCTAACCCGGGGGTTATGGACAATATCTGCCACCCAATTGGTCATTAAATTATTATCCAGACAAGGCCCCAATCTAAAATCTACCCCAGCCTTTTTTTTAATTTGGTACTGCTCTTTGGCCATCTGCACCGCCCGATCAGCTTCACCAGAGATTCCAGCCCTGTATTGACTGCTTTTTTTGGTGTTTATATAATAAGTAGCAAGTGAGGTAGCAGTAATAACCACCAGTGTTAAAAGAAGTAAGATTGTGCGATTCATAATAATAAGTTAAAAATTCAAAGTTAAAAGTGTAAAGTATTTAAATTATTAATTTTGAACTGTAATTTTTAACTTTGCAATTTAAACTTTTAACTTATCTAATTGTGCCATTACGCTTGAGTTTAGGCAAGTTTGAAGTATACTCCTACCCCCAAATTTTTCACCGCTCCTAAAATCTCCAGTTTTATCAATGTTCCCCTCACTTCCGCAGATGATTTTTGTAATTGTCTGATTATCTCATCCACATACCAAAGGAGTCCAGTTTAGTCAAAGTTGATGACCAGGTTATAGAAGGTCAGCAAATCGCAAGATGTGGTTTTGTCGGAGCAACTCAACCTCACATTCAATGGGTAGTTTATAAAAAGACAGATCAGATGCCAAGTCTCCAAAGTTTAAAAATTCAACATAAAAAACCTGTAGAAGATTTACTCGAAAAGTAATAATTATTCCCCCAGCACGCGGGCGGATGAGGTGGCGACTATTGGGGCTTGGTCTTTGATTAAAGCAGTTTTATTAGGGGAAAATTGATACCTGAAAAGTTCCCGGACAATTGGCACAGAAATTGTGGAACCTTCTCCCCCAGCCTCAATTAAAGCCGTGGCTGCAATAGTTGGTTTATCCAGCGGTCCATACCCGGTATACCAAGCATGGGTTTTTTTCTCCACCCCAAACTCCGCTGTTCCAGTTTTACCCGCAGTTTCAATGGGAAAATTAAACATTGGCCAGGCTGTCCCTCCAGCTTTGGGCACCAAAGAGAGACCTTGTTTAACTAAAGCCACATCCCCAGGCTTAAAATTGGGCTGAAAAGAATCAAAACTAAAACTTTTTATCTCTCCACCCCAGGGATCTGTAATTTTAAGTGCCAGGTGCGGCGGGTAGTATTTACCATCAACGGCCACAGTTGAGATTAAATTGGTAATTTGCAAAGGAGTGGCCAGCACATATCCCTGACCAATGACCATATGCAAAGTATCTCCCGGATACCAAACTTCATCAAAGGTATCCCGCTTCCATTGATCGGTCGGGATCAACCCGGCAGACTCTCCCGGTATATCAATCCCCAAAGGTTTGCCCAACCCCAATTTCTTAGCCGTATCAGCCAACACTTCAACCCCTACAGTTTGTCCCAGCAAATAAAAATAGATATCATTTGAGCGCTGGATAGCTTTGATAATATCCACCAGTCCATCAGTATGTCCTGAAGAGTTAAAAGCCCAATTAGCAAAGCTAAATTCACCTAAATGTATCACCCCAGTGTCCTGAAAAACCGTGGTTTTAGAAATTTTGCCGGAGGACAAACCAGCCAAAGAAGAGGCGATCTTAAAGGTCGAGCCAGGAGCATACATTCCGCCAATCGCCCGATTTAATATTGGTGAATAGCCACCGGTTAAAGCCATGGAAATATCTTTGGGGTCAAAGGAAGGGTAGGAGGCCAGGGCTAAAATCTGGCCGGTATTAGGGTCTTCTGCCACTACCGCCCCGCAGCAGCTGTTCACTTTTTTCGTCGCCTGCTCCAACTGGTCATAAGCCAAGGTTTGCAAATCCGCATCAATGGTTAAATAAAGGTTCTGGCCAGCTGTAGGGTCAGTTTTGGTTAAAGTCCGGACCTTCTTGCCGCTGGAATCAACCTCAACTACCTCGCCACCATCAACTCCTTTTAAAATCTTTTCATAAGACTCCTCAATTCCGCCGCGGCCAATCTTGTCTCCCCCTTTATAACCCTCAAACTTGGGATTTTTAAGTTCTTCGGCACTAATTTCACCGACATAACCCAAAATATGGGCGGTTTTTTCTTTCAAAGCATAGGTCCTTAAAGAATCTACTTCCAGATTTTTAAAACTAGGATCATTCCCAATCTCTAACTTTAAAGCCTGGTCACGGTTCAAATATTGGGCTTTTTTGTCCGGGTGGATTGGGTCCAGTAGCCTAAATCCCGGCTCATTTTGGGCCAAAATTTTACCGGTGCGGTCATAAATCACCCCCCTTGGCGCGTGGATAATCTTAATTTGGATCCGGTTGGAGTCAGCCAAATCACGGTTATTGCGACCTTCCACAATTTGTAAGTTTATTAAGCGCAGGAGTAAAACAGCAAATATAATAATTAAAAAGGTTAAAAAAGCGATCTTGCGCCAGGGGCTAAGTAACTTATTCTGGCTAATGCCATCACCGCCGGGAATCAACACACCCTCCCAGGAGCTATCAACGCGGCCAATATTAATCTGCCTAGCTTTACCGCCAGCCACTTTTTGGATCTGGTCCTGGAAGGAAAAACCGAATTTTGAACGTTTTTGCATATTAATTGATTTTTTTGAAATTGGATGTTAGAGTTTTATGATCTTGAATTTTTGAGTTTGTGAATTCTTGATTAAATTAAAGGTTCAAGTATTCAAATGTTCAAGATCTAACTTCCAATTTCCAACTTCCAACCTCAACTCCTAAGCTTTAGTCTAGAATCATGTTTAACCACAAACCTCTCTTCCCAAAATAAAATCATCAGGTATATTGGTAGAATTAATAAAATCTCGACTAGTATCTTAGTCTGGTCAATTGCTGTTTGAAAATAAAAACTCTCTAAAATTGAAACCAAAATAATCATCAAAGCCGAAATCCCAAAAACTGTAAAAATATTACGCGAAAATGGCAGTTTTTTGGTGAGATGAATCACCTTGACCATCAATAAAAAGACCAGGGCCCAAAAGCCAATATTTTGGGTTTGTAGCAGTCCCACTAAAATTCCACCCAAAAATGCTAGATATAGATTTTCCTTTTCAGGCATAGCTAAACTACGGCAAATGAGTAAAATTAGTACTAAATTTGTAGGGATAAAAGATGATTGCAGGAGGGCGGTCATGATGAGTAAAAAGATAAATATTTTCATTTTGGTTACTAGTTATTAGAGCTTAGAGCCTAGGTAAACGTTATTACTAGGCTCTAATATACTAGGCTCTAGTTACTAATTGACAATTACAAACACCAAATCCAAATCCGTCACCTGAAAGATTTGCTTAACTTTGGCTTGTTTAAAAACTTCATTATCGCGGTTTAGGACCTCACTCACCTGCCCTAAAACCAAACCCCGGGGAATTTCAATCTCGCTGCCCTCAGAATAAACCAAATCCCCAACTTTAATTTTTTCCTCATGTAAGATCTTATCCATCAACATCTGCGAACCAAACTCCCCAGCCAAAACCCCTTTGGCTTTGCCATCGGCACTGGAAGAAAAAGCCGCAATCTTTGAATCTGGGTCTGAGGTCAGTAAAACCGCGCTTTTTTTAGAGTCAACAAAAGCAAGCCTACCAATAATCGTATCTTTATAAATTACAGTTTGGCTGACTTTCAAACCATCATCCAAACCTTTATCAATAAATAGGTAGCGGGAAATGCCAATTGGTCGGGCGGCAATAGTTTTAAATGTTTGCGGATTAAGCGCCTGCTCCTGCTGGGCAAAAGCCTGGGTTTCGGCCAGTTTCTGCCTCAGTTGGGCATTTTCCGATAAAGCTGAGGCTAGCTGCTCTTCCAAAGCCTTCTTTTCCTGAGCTGTCCGCCTGACTAAAAAAACAAAGCTAAATTGTTTGCCAAAGGAGTTAGCAGATTTATACAAACCATATTGGATCGGAGAAGTTACAGTTTGCACTAAACCCTTGGGAAAATATAAAAAGTTAGCGTTATCAAAAAAGATTAAAAGAATAGAAATTAAGATTAAGGACAGAAAGATTCTAAAATCCGCCAGCAGCTCCTTTACCATGGGTCAAAGTTTAACAGATCTGCAAACAAGATTAAAGCTAAACAAACTGAGAAATTGGCTTCGCAAGTGCCCACAAAGTTTCAAAAATTGACCTTTGTGATTGAGCAAAATTGTCACTTTCAATTTCAAAACCGTTAATCTCTTCATCTTGCAAATAAACTACCGCATAAATATTGTCATAAATAAATGTTTCACCTTTAATAAACATATCTTCCTCGCTGACCGCATGAATATCCTCGATAGCAGTTCGGGATGTGCCAGATCCGGAATATTTTTGGATCGATTCTAAAACCCGGTTATGAGGGTTGACCAAAACTTTTTCTTTTAATTGTCTTAGTTTTGATTCAGCAACAAAGTTTTTATAAAAATTAATTCCGACATATCTGCCCCTGCCCCATTCACTATAAACACAAACCGTACTTTTGGCTTTCAGTGTATTCCATAACAATTGACGGGCTCCTGAAGTACCTTTGTAATAACGAACTATTGTTGAATTTGGGGATTTAGGGCTTGGCAGAAAAGTAATTGCCTTTTCCAAAGTTTCCAGTTTATCCATCTGGGTTTTTAATTTTATTAATTTTTCATTTAACCCATGTCTGATGGAGCCTAAAGGATATGGTTTTATTTTAATAAACTTATCCTCAATTATCTTCTCAATTAATCCTAACTCAGTTAGCACTTCTAAACTTTCATAAACTGAACTTCGGGGAACTTGGGTTAAATTGGTAATCTCTTGGATTCTTAACTCTCCATATTGGACCAAAAGGAGATAAATTAAGGCTTGGCTTTCGGAAAGCCCAAGTTTTTCCAGTTCATTTTTAATCTCTCTAAAGCTCATCTTTTTGGTGGGCATTGGCAGATTAAAAGTAACACTAAGAAGGCAGACTAGCTAAATTGACGACAATCAGTGTCGTTAAATTCACAACTTAAATAAAGCGGGGCATGATCTGGAGTATATCACGATTGTGATAGGATGGAGGTGATAAAAATGGCAATTGAAATAGACTGGGGACCAGTTAATCTAGCTGGTTTACAACTGGAGCACCAAGTAATGGTGGCGGCCGGAGCGATTAAAACTGTTTCCGATGTTCGAACCATCGCCAACTCTAATAGTTCTGCAGTAGTCGTCGGTTCGGTTACAGTTGAACCCAGATTGGGAAATCAAGGCAATACCTATTACCATGATCCAGATGGTCGGTTCTCCTTAAACTCCCTAGGATTACCCAACGGGGGTTTAGAATATTTTCAAAAAAACCTTCCTGAGATGGTTGCTATTGCCCATAATAAAAACAAACCCTTAATTGTGAGTATCGCCGGCTTTTCGCCTTATCAGTATGCCCGACTTGCTGAGATGGTGAGAAAAAGTGGAGCCGATGGTCAGGAATTAAATCTGGCCTGTCCCAATGTTTGGGGAGTAGATGGTAAACAAAAAAGTATCGCCTGTTTTGATGTTGATATTACCGGTGAAATCTTAAGGCTGATCGAGCAGGAAATTGGAATCGATTTTTGGACTTCAGCTAAATTATCACCATATTCTGATCCAGCATTACTTCAAAAAATTGCTGACGTTATCCGCCCCTCAAATGTCGTGAAAGTTATTACCGGAATTAATACCTTTCCCAACGCATTTTACCTTGATGAAAGAGGTGACCAAGCAATCAGCTTCGGTGGTGGACTGGCTGGACTGGCGGGAGAGGCTTTGCGACCAATTGGTTTAGGAACTGTGAGACAACTTAAGCAGTTATTGCCTGATAAACCGATCATTGGAGTTGGAGGAATTAACAACGGTACTCATGCGAGAGAATATCTACACATTGGCGCATCAGCCGTACAGATTAACACTAAATATTCCAATCAGGGACCAAAGGCCTTTGATGAGATATTAGCAAATTAAAAAGATCGGGCGGCAGGCAAAACTTGCCGCCTAGGTCTAATTTCTGATCCCTTGATTAAATATTTTTTGACTGTAAGATACAAATAATGTCTGCAGATAGAGTAGAAATTAATGAACTTACTAGAAACTTAAATAAATCCCTTTCTTTTTTAACTTCTGAAGAAGGATTCAGAACCAAAAGTGGCTTAATATTAAAAGTATATTTTGATGTGGCTGATAAAATTATTTCCCACCCTGATTCTAAATTAACTGTAATTCGAGCTCTGGCGGGAATGATTGGGTCCAGTGGTATAGAGGTCAAACACGTAGTGGGAGTCCCCCGGGGGATGGATACGATTGCCTCAACTTTAGCCGATAGATTAAATTTAAGTCAACTTAAAGTTAACCCTGAGGCCAAAGACCATGGCACTGGTCTTAAAGTTGAGGGTGATTTTAGAAAAGGAGGTAAAGTTGTGCTAGTTGAAGATGTCGTAACTAGTGGTGAAAGCTCAATTAAAAAGGGATTTGAGCCATTACAGGCTGCAGGATTAATAGTAGTGGGATTTTATGCCCTGATAACTAGACCATATGGTGGGATGGAAGCGATCCGGAAAACAATTGTAGATCCTAAGGTTCCTGTTTTAGCTTATTGCCAAGATTTGAGTTTACTCCAATCAGGTATTGAGCAAAATTTATTTCAAAATGACTCAGAAAATCCCAAAAGAAAAGATCTTATTGAAGCTGAAATTGCCAGACAACTGGCATTAATGAAAGATTGACAAGCAGTTTTAAAAAAAGTATATTCAAACCATAAATGTCTGCAGAAATTAAAACTGTTGATGGAAAAATAATTAGCTGGTCTGACCATAATGCCGGGTCTTTTCAAGAAATTCAGGTCGGCAGATACACTTTTGATCCAACTTTATTCCATATCCATGTTCTAAAGTTTTTATCTGGTGCAAGGCAAATTGATTTTGGTCCGGTCTATATAACTATTCCAGATCAGACAACAGGTAAAGTTGAATTTGGTCATCTTGAATTTCCATATTCTGGATACGTTGAAGGTGTGGTTTGGTCTTTGACTCAATTGGGCGTTTTCGATGGTGAAAGAAGAGTTCCTCAAGTTACAGCCATTCAAATTTTTGCTCTGGGTGCACTAAGAAGAGAGCTTTTAGAAAAAGTACCTGAAAGAAATGAGCTAATGTATAATCTTGCCCAAAGATATCAGGAGGATCATAAACAAGATGGGATTTATGGACTTAAACCGGCACGATTACTAGTTTCAGAAAGACTTGCAGATCCTTCTCCAGCCGCCAGACCCTAATTTATTGACAAAGGATTTAGGGAAGGGTATATTCAAGTTAAATTATGGGCTTATTTTACAGAAGGTGGACATCCTGAAGAAAGATATCCTTTGTGGCCAGCTACAGATGCAGAGAAACAAAGTCCTGCTGGCAAACAAGTTAAGCTTTATGAAAAGTTACTTCAGAAAATTGGTGAACAACTAGACCAGGAAATTGACCCAGATCAGGTTACTCAAACAGCCATAACTATTAGAGGGGTTGCTCTGGAAGATATTGCAACTGGTTTGACTCGATTAGATCAAATCCAACAAAGTATAGCTTAACTTATTTTAACCCCCCGGTTACTTTCACTTTACTCAGCAAATCAAGATCATCCAAAAGCTTTGTGCACCCACGTACCACAGTTGTTAACGGGTCATCTGCGATCCAGACTGGGAGTTTTGTCTCCTCAGATAATCTCTTATCTAATCCCTTAATTAATGCCCCGCCGCCAGTTAAAAAAATTCCCCGTTCTAAAATATCAGACAATAACTCTGGCGGGGTTTCCTCTAAAACTTCCTGGATATTGGTAATAATTTCATTAATAACCGGGGCTAAAGCTTCACGAATCTCAGCTGATGAGATTCTGATTGATTTGGGCAAACCTGATGCCAGCTCCCGGCCGCGAACAACAGTCTCTTTTTCCCTGCCATCAATCACCGCACTCCCCAACTCCAATTTAATATCCTCAGCCGTGCGCTCGCCGATAATTAATCCATATCTGGTGCGCATATAATTGGTAATCGCCTCATCCATCTCATCACCTGCTATCCTTAACGAGCGGTTAACTACCATCCCGCCCATCGAGATGATGGCAATTTCGGTTGTCCCGCCGCCAAT
>OBEQ010048926.1_pt1 | contig 36420 bp, 33 predicted proteins | sample 1670901 | NCBI WGS metagenome assembly OBEQ01 (sample SAMEA104232315, study PRJEB22302) | groundwater metagenome | biome: forest; feature: aquifer; material: groundwater | place: USA | collected 2011-08-07 | depth 5.4 m | reverse complement strand
GGACAGGTAAAGACGGTTCTTTTTGATGAAATACAAAACCTGCCAAACTGGGAGCTGTTTGTTAACCGACTGCACCGGGAAGGATACAATCTGGTGCTTACCGGCTCTAATGCCCATCTGCTTTCAAAAGAACTCGCTACACATTTGACCGGCAGACATATGCCCATAGAAATACTGCCGTTCGATTTCAATGAATTTCTCCACGCGAAGAAGTTTCAAATAGATCCGGAATACAGTGCCCTGCCACAGCAGCGCGGCGAGCTCTTGAATCTCATGGAAAACTATTTAGTCAACGGCGGATTTCCTGAAGTTGTGGTTAGTAACCTTGACCCCAAGGATTATCTTGAAGTCTTATTCGATGCCCTCCTTTTCAAGGATGTGGTCAAAAGACACAAGGTAAAATTCTCAACTCAAATAGGCAATCTCGGGGCGCATTTAATAAATAATTTTGCCAATCTATACACGATACGGAAGGTGCTCGAGATTTTGAATTTAAGGAGCGCGTCCACTACCGAGAAGTACATAAAGTATCTGGAAGAAGCATACCTCGTATTTCCTCTGCTCCGGTATTCTCCCAAGTCCGTACAGCGGATAAAATCTCCCCGGAAAATCTATGCTGTCGATAATGGTTTTATAAGCGCGAAAGCAATTCAGCATTCTCCCGACAGGGGCAAGCTCATGGAAAATCTTGTTTTTACCGAGCTTGTAAAGCGTGGTGTTAAGCCAAATAGAGACCTGTTTTATTACAAAACGCGAAACGATCGTGAAGTTGATTTTGTCCTTAAAAAGGGACATGAAGTCATGGAACTGGTGCAAGTTTGCTACGAAGCGACAACTCCGGATGTTGAACAGAGAGAAGTAAAAGCACTGCTTGAAGCAAGTGATGAGTTGTCCGCCAAAGGCGGATCCACCTTCGGCGGAAAAATTCCCAGGTTGACCGTACTTACATGGGACGAAAAGCGAGAGATAAAAAAAGATGGAAGCACGATACAGCTGAGGCCGTTATGGGAGTGGTTACTTGAAAAAGTTCAAGAATAGATCGTGATAAAAAATTTGTCTAAAACGTAAACGCACCCGGGAGGCAGAGCCTGCAACCGGGGCGAGAAGAGAGAATGAAGATAAGGAGAATTTTTGATTCTCGTCTCACTCAGAGAGATCTCAGGAAACGACCCCACAGTAAGCCATATTTTTAGGAGATCATCAAGAGGTAGCCTCATAAAAACACGAGACGCTCGGGCGACGAGGCGCGCGAGCGTGAGGGGGTATGATGAGGAGAGCGATGCTCTCCTGGAAAGGCTACTCCGCGGCGTTGCGCGAGAGCGATTCGCCGGGGTCGGGCGTGGAACGTGCCCGCGCCGGCGTGATCAGCGAGGGCCGCTCGACGTAGGGGATGAGTCCCTTCTTCGGGTCAATCATCCCCTTGAAGAATCCCTTCTTGATCCAGAAGGCGGCGCCGTTCGCGCATGCGGAATCGCGGATCGCGCGGTACTCGCGCGAGCTGTCCACGAACGCGTTCGCGAGCACGCTCGCGATGATCGGTCGGACCGCCAGCAGGATCGTGGCGCCGGGCGTGGGGCGGGCGCGATCGAACGAGAAGATGATCTCGTTCATCGCCGCGCCGCTCCAGGGCCAGAGGCTCTGGGAGAGCAGGGGGCGATCCCTTCCGGCCTCGCGGAGCGTGCGCGCATCCGGACGCGCGTCGAGCATCGCCTTGATCTCCGCACTCGGCTGGAGCTGCGGGATCGCTGCGAACCGGCGACCACTCCTGTTCTTCGGCGTTCCGTCCGGGAAGAAGGCCGTGGCCTCGGCCGGGCTGGTTCCATCCAGCATCGTGAACCTGGGCTGGAGCCCGAGCTTCTTGCGCCAGGCGAACGCACGCGCCGCTTGAGTGCGGCCTTCGGCGTTCAGGGCCCGTTCTCCGTCCTCCGCGGGATCGCTCTTCCCGGGCGTGAGGACGAGGACGTTGTACGTCCGAAACACCAAAAAAAACGGATTCTTCATTTTTTCTTTTCCTCCCGTCCCGCAAACGACCCTATGTCGCTGCGAGCGGCTTCTCGAACGCCGAGTATTAAAAAGGATTTTCAGGCTCACGTCAAGCCGCATCCACCTTGGCTGCGGACAAAACCTCCTCCACGCTCGTGAGTCCATCAAGCGCCTTGAGCAATCCATCTTGAGCCATGGTGAGCATTCCGTCTTCCGCGGCCAAGGCCGCAATGGTGTATTCCGAGACCGTGGCTGCCAGGATGTTCTCTTCGATTTTTTTGTTCATGGTAAAAATTTCATAGATGCCAATGCGTCCTTTGTATCCCAGATGATTGCAGCTATCGCAACCCTTGCCAGGTCCAAAAAAATGCAACGGATCCGCTGGCGGCGTCATCCCTGAGGCTTTGGGAATGGCATCTAAAACGCGTCGCGCTTCTGCCAGCTGCGCGGCTGGGAGTTCGATCGCGAGTTTACAGTTCTCGCACAACCGCCGCACCAAGCGCTGACCGATGATGGCATTTAAAGCCGGAGCCAACAAAAAAGGTTTGACGCCCATGGAAAGAAAACGCGGGATGGCGCCGGCCGCGCTGTTGGTGTGCAGGGTCGAGACCACCAAGTGTCCGGTGAGCGCCGCTTGAATGGCGATCTCCGCGGTTTCCAGATCGCGGATTTCGCCGACCATCACAATATCCGGATCCTGACGCAGAATCGAGCGCAAACCCTTGGCAAAGTCATACTGCCGCCCTTGTTCGATCTGGCTTTGATTGATCCCTTCCAGTTGGTACTCAATGGGATCTTCAAGCGTGATGATTTTCACATCCGCTTTGTTCAATCGTTTGAGGATTGCGTAGAGGGTGGTGGTTTTTCCCGAACCCGTGGGCCCGGTGGTGATGATCATGCCGTTGGGGCGTTCGATCTCGCGCCGCAGTTTCTCGAGAGCCAAGTCGCGCACGCCCAGATGCTCAAACTCGAGCGCGATCGCTTTCTGCCGCAAGATGCGCATGACCACGGATTCGCCGTAGGCCGTGGGTAAAAAGCTGGCGCGAATATCAATCTTTTCTTCGCCAAGGTAGATGGTGATGCGTCCGTCTTGGGGTTTGCCCTCGACGTTGATCTTCACGCCGGCCAACAGTTTCAAGCGTGAGATGATCTGATGCCAGACGCTGGTTGGCAGTTTTGCCGCATCTTGCAACAGGCCATCAATGCGGAAACGAATTTTGACATCTTGCTCTTCGGCTTCGACGTGAATGTCCGAAGCCACGGCCTTGAGCGCCGCGCCAATCATGAGGGTGAGGATGTCCGTGGTGGACACGTCGCCGATGCGCGCTTGCAGCTCTTGGAAGTTACCGATTTCTTTTTCAAATTTGACGATGTCCGCTTCGTTAATGCGATAGCCGTAGAGCACTTCCCGCGTGGTAGGCAGGGATTCATAGAGTTGAAAGGCGCGCGTGAAACTATATTCGGAGATGAGAAACATCTGTACCGGTTTATGATTTTCCTTGTGAAGTTTTTCGATCAGCGCTTTCGTCTCATCATCCGGATGCACGCTGCCGACGCGGATTTCTTCGGCGCTGGCTTGAAACGCGAGGGTGCGAGTTTTCTCTGCAACCTCTTTTGGGATCAGGGACAACGATTCGGGAGTGATAGGCACCTCAAGCAAAGACACATATGGCAACCCGAGCAGGGCGGCTTGTTCTTTGGTGAGGCGCTCTTTTTGCGCGAGATCAATCTCTGTGATCTTGCCTTTCAAGGCTTTGCTTTTTTTTGTGGAGCCTGAACGGGCGGCGCCGTTCGGAGAGAACAGGTCTTCAATCGAGGGAGAAGCGGGCATAGATTACGGCGCGGCCAACCGTTGCAGACCGAGAAGAGCGCCATGAACCAGGCGCCACAGTTTGGAAATCGCGACACCGGTGTTCACGCGTTTGTAGAGTTCGTGCCAGGCCGCGTATTGAAAGGTGATGGTGAACGCTCCGCAGAGGATTAAGATCACGCTCAAGAGTCCGAGCCCGACCCACACCGCGAACCAGACGATGGACCAAAGCTGCAGGGTCGCGGCCGTGGCCAAGAGAATGACGAGCGGGATGCTGGCGATGAGAAAGACGCCTAGTGCGATCAAAAAGAAGGCGACGCCCATGAGCAACAGCGCGCCGGCGCCTTCAATGATGATGAGCCAGGAACGACGAAAGAGTTGATAGGCGTGGCGTATGGCGTCGAGCGTGGAGAGATCGTCGAGAACAATGGCTTGTAACGCAAACAGGTGCGTGGTGACGAGCGCCATCGCAAGATCCGCAAAAATCAAGAAACCGATCACGGAGCCGATGATGAGCGGAACCGATGGCGCGATCATCACACGCGTCAGTGGAATCAAGAGCACAAAGCGCGCGACCCACAACAAACCGAGGCTCATCACGTTCAGTGCAAGAACGGACCAGAGATGACGAGCCCCCACGGCGAGACACGCGCTCAGATTGCGGAAACGACCCAGCCGCGTGCCTAGGCCGAAAACCAAAGCGCCTTGAGCAACCAGGGAACAGGTGATGATGGCAGCGACTCCTAGTCCGCCAACCAAAAGTCCTTCCACGAGATGCGCGGCGATCATATGGCGCTGGAATGAGGTGGAGGCCGGCGCAAAAATGGTGAGCAGGGTTGGCAAAAACGCCGCCGGACGCGTAAGGAGCAAACGGGTTTCTGCGGGAAGCGTGTAGGCAAAGCGCAACAATACGTCGTAGATTCCGCCGGTTTGTAAAATGCCGGCGATTAACGCGAGCAACCACCAACGGCGTTCATGCCAGGCGGTTTTTGTAGCCGAACGCATCATCTCACGATACAAGGAACGATTTTTTTGGGGGAGCATAGTCCCCATAGGATAGCACAGGTGTTAGGCCTTCGTCTCTTTTGGTGGCAAAATATTTTTTGGATTTGCTGGCGGAAAGCCCACGACCTCGGTAAAAATATCGCGTTCAATGGTTTCATGTTGCACCAAGTGCGCGGCAATGCGATCCATGGCGTCGCGATGGTCTTGGATGAGCCGCGTGGCCGTAGCCAGGCCGTCTTGAATCAAGCGATCAATTTCTTTATCAATCAGCTCAGAGCGGTTTTCGGAATAATCGCGCGACTCGTGGATCTCGCGTCCCAGGAAGATCATCTCTTCGCGTTGGCCGTACACGCGCGGGCCCAACGCCTCGGACATACCCCACTGCGTTACCATGTTACGCGCGAGTTTGGTGGCGTTTTGCATGTCGCTCGACGCGCCGGTGGTAATGTCGCCAAAGAAGATGTGCTCCGCGGCATAGCCTCCCAGCATGACGGCGATCTCTTCGACATACTCGGTCTTGGTGCGCATCTGTCGGTCTTCGATCGGTAGCTTGATGGTGTAGCCGGCGGCGCGTCCGCGGCTGATGATCGAAACTTTTTGTACGGGATCGGTGTGCGGCTGGAGATGCGTCACCAAGGCATGACCAGATTCATGATAGGCTGTGACCTTGCGCTCCTGTTCGTTCAAGATATGACTCTTGCGTTCCGGCCCGAGCATCACTTTTTCAATGGATTCAAATAATTCTGGCATCCCAATCTCCTGTTGGTTACGGCGCGCGGCCAGAATCGCCGCTTCGTTCATGAGGTTGGCAAGGTCTGCGCCGGAGAATCCAGGCGTACGTTCTGCGAGCGTGCGCAGCACCACGTCTTTGGCCAGGGGTTTGTTGCGCGCGTGGATTTGGAGGATGGCCTCGCGATCGCGAATGTCCGGCGGATCTAAGACCACGCGACGATCAAAACGTCCCGGGCGCAAGAGCGCGGGATCGAGTACATCCGGACGGTTGGTGGCCGCAATGACGATCACGCCGAGGTTGGGTTCAAATCCATCCATCTCCACTAAAATTTGATTCAGCGTTTGTTCGCGTTCATCGTGCGAGCCGCCCAAGCCGGTGCCGCGTTGACGACCGACCGCATCAATTTCATCAATAAAGACGATGCAGGGCGCGGTCTTCTTGGCTTTGGCAAAAAGATCGCGCACGCGCGAGGCGCCGACGCCGACAAACATTTCCACAAATTCCGAGCCGCTGATGTGCAAAAATGGTACGTCTGCTTCTCCGGCCACGGCGCGCGCAAGCAAGGTTTTTCCGGTTCCCGGCGAACCCATCAACAGCACGCCTTTGGGGATCTTGGCTCCGAGTTTGGAAAATTTGTCCGGACTCTGAAGAAACTCAACGATTTCCGACAGTTCCTGTTTGGCTTCTTGGGCGCCGGCGACATCGCTAAACGTGATTTTGTCTTTTTCTCCCTTCTCGGTTTGCCGCGCGCTCGATTGTCCGAACGACATGGCGCGCGTGTTTTGTCCTTGGATCTGGCGGAAGAACACAAACATCAATCCAAAGATGAGCAAGAAAGGGATGAGGGTCGGCAGGATCGCGCCAGCCCAATACCCAACCCCGCTCGCATCTTTTACCGTGGTGTGGATGTTGCGCGCCTTGGCCGAGTCCACGCCGTAGTTGCGCAAGAGCGTGGAGAGCGATTCCGCGGATTCTTTATCCACCTGGGCTTTGCTTCCATCGGTAAATTGTACGTCGAGTTTTTGGCCGCTGATGACAACGTCTTGCACCTTGCCTTCCTGGACGCGGGACACAAAGGTGCCGATATCCAGGGTCTGGGGTTTTTCCAAGCTGATGGTGGAAAAGATTCCACCCACGAGCAAGATGGTGGCGATCACCAGCAGGACATTGCGAATGGTAGAGTTCATACGTGATCTAGCTCTGCCCCTCCTCCTTCTTATCATCCTCTTTTATTTTTTTGAGGGAAAGACCCAGGCGATGGTTTTCCGGATCAATCGAGATGATGCGGAATTCAAACTCGTCACCGATGCGGGCGATTTCATGCACGTCTTTGACCGGTTTGGCGGACAGTTCGCTGATGTGCGCCAGGCCGTGGATGTCCGGATCCAATTCCACAAACAGACCGAACGGATTGATCTTGAGCACGCGGCCTTTGACCCATTGATTCAACTGGTATTTGGTCGCGACGCTCTTCCACGGATCATCAAGCAGTTTTTTCATGGACAGGAAAATTTTCGACCCCTCGATGTTGATGATTTCAGCGCGTACGTGATCGCCGACCTTGAGCACATCGCGTGGATGATCAATGCGTTGCCAGGCAATCTCCGAGATATGCACCAAGCCTTCCAGATTTTCTTCAAAGCGCACGAACGCGCCGAAGTCCGTCACCGCGGTGACCGCTCCCTCCACCTGTTCGCCCACCTTGTATTTGGCGAGCACGGATTCTTGGCGCGTTTCCCAGACCGCTTTTTCCGAGACCACAACTTTTTCTTCTTCCTCGCTGACATCCAGGATTTTGACTTCGAGGGTTTCGCCCACCAGGGTTTTTAATTTTTCTTGGATCTTCGCTTTTTCTCCACCAGCCACGCGTGGATAGTTGTTGGGAGAGAGCTGGGACACGGGAATAAACGCCGGCACATTTTCCACGCGCGTGATGCAGCCGCCTTTGTTGGCATCCAGGATTTTGACGGACAGCACCGTTCCTTGCGTGAATAATTCTTTGATTTTGTCCCAGGAACGCTTGCGACCCGCGCCCTTCAGCGACAGTTCTAATTCGCCGAATTCGTTATCCAGTTCGATGACACTTGCTTCGATCTCATCGCCAAGACGCAGATCTAAATTTTTATCCAACTCGGGCCCACGGATAAGTCCGACCGCAATTCCACCAATATCGCAGCGTACCTCATTACGGCCTACGGCGATGACCGTGCCTTTGACCACATCTCCGACACCCGGAAAGGTCACGCCTGCTTGTCCAGAGGTGAGGAGCTGTTCGAGCGTCGCTTCTTGTTGTGACATAAAAAATAGCTTTGCAGAGGCCTTCCGCTGTGCGTAAATTCGCCAGTCCGGTTGGCTTGCAGGCCAGGTAAAAAGGAGGGTAACCGAGCCAGGATCTGCCGTCAAGCGTGAAGGTTTGCTACACTGAGCGCATGGGAGATGATCAGGATCGCATTTGGCAAGAACTTTTGGAACGCGTGCGTCCAACCACCGCGCTCCTGCTTCGGCGTTTGCGAAAGCAGGTAGGAGCGGTCTCTTGGGAAGAGATGATGCGTCACGAACAGGCGTGTTTTGCCTTTCACGAAGCCGAAGAACAGGAGCTCGCGCTTGTGCGTCAGGAGATCAATCAATTTTTATCGAGTTGAGAGGGAGAGTCCGGACAAGGCGGTCCACGTTTCCTGCTGCAGCCGATCGGTCACGCGGGCTTGATATTCGATAAACGGACGGTCAAAGGGTTGGCTGGTCCAGCTGCAGGTATCTGTCGGACAACTTGCGACCTGCACTCCATTCACAAAGATATCCAGACGTTCCACCTGGCGCGGCGACCAACCGCGCGCTTGTAAGCGGATGCGATCTCCGGCGTGATAGCCGTCGGACGGCGTGGCCGTGAGTTGCGTGTAGGCGATCGGATCGTTCAAAGGCGTCCAGCTGCGTTTAGTGGTGACGGTGCGCGCATCTGCCCAGGTGACGTTTCCGTTGCCGTCTGTCACGCGCGCATTCACGCTCACGGTGTGGCCGTCGCTGAAATCTTGCGTGGAGATGGTGTAGGTGCACTCTTTGCTGCCTTTGGCGCCCCCGAAGCTGCAGGTGCGGCGTACGATCCCGTCGGCGATCATCTCGATGGAACGAACCCCGCTCGACGCCCACGCGCCTACGGTGTAGGTGGTGGTTTCATCTACGGAAATTTGGCTCACCGTCGGCGCCATCCAAGACCAGATGCTCAGACCGGTGCCATTCGTAGCTGGCGCTTCGTTGGAAGTCGGAGCCGGAGCCGTGGCCAACACCAATACCGATTTCGCGTTGCTCCATACATCTTTGCCTTGCGTTTCAATGGCGCGTGCCATGAACGTGATAGTGGTTCCAGGCTGATAGCGAGCCGTATCCACCGCGGCCTCGCACGGAACCGCGCTCATGGCGGCTCCGTAGGTACAGGCGCGTTCCATGGAACCGTTTACGTAAATTTCTACGCGATCTATCCCGTGCGTATTGTTGAGGGAGGAACTCTTGAAGGTGAGCGTGGCGCCGCGCACGAGCGTGGCCACACTTGGTTCAAGCGTGGCGCTCGATGAGAACAGGGGACCGGTAGGAGGCGCTGCTGGCGTCGGCGCAGGCACGTTCGAAGGCGCTGCGGGAGTTGGCGCGTTTGAGGCCGCCACATTTGCGCGTTCGCGATGGAGAAGCACGCCGGTGCTCCAGGCTTCTTGGCCGCGCGCATTTTGCAAACGCGCATTCACAAACACATCTGTATCCGCTGGATAGGCATCGGCAGACAATCCAAAGCGACAGGATTGCGCATCCTTCACGCCTGGAAACGAGCAGATCATTTTGATCTGGCCGTTGACCCACACCTCCATGCGCGAGAGTCCGATTTGCGGCGCGCGCGCGGTCACGCCATAGGTGATCAGGCCGCCGGATTTGAGGGTGCGTTCATCCGGATCCATCCAGCTCGCCAAGGTGATGCCGCTCCCACGATCGCTGGTCCAGATCAGGTTGCTCGGCGCGGTTGTGGATGGGGCCGGAGCCTTCACGGCTGCCGGCGTCGGGGAAAGCCATTCGGAAGACACAACCGGCGGAGGTTCGTTGCTGCGATTCAATGCCGTATCAATCACGAGCGTGGTGTGCTCGCTTTCATTGACATAGCCTTTGCCATTGAGCGCGCGCGCAAAAAATTCCATGGAGCGCTGGGGCACTCCGTTGGTCCAATAGGTTTGCGTGTAGCTGCAGGCGCGATCAAAACACGATTTGATACGGGCGCCGTGTGCGTAGATGTCCATGCGTTGCACGCCGCTCGCATCTTCAGCCGTCGCCGTGAACGTAAATACACGTCCGTTGGCAATCCGCGCGCTAGTCGGATCATTCGTGACGCTTACGCGAGGGCCAAACAATTTTGAAATCAGTTCGCTGGCTACGGGCGTGACCGTTGCTGGCGCAGACACCGGCGTGCTCAGATCTTCCTCCAGGGTTACGAGTTTCGCGGTCAAGGGTTCGGTTGCAAACGCGTGCGTGGGATCCGACACGGCTCCTCCCAACACCACGAGCCCATCGTTATTGCCGGCCAGGGTCGAAAAGACATCGCGCGTGGTTCCTTCATCGGTCATGCGCGTGCCATCAAAACGCACCAGCTTTTTTCCAAGTAACAACACCCAGGCCCGTCCGTTCCAGGCGGCATGGATTTCTCGCGCATCTACAGACAACAGGCCTTGGCTCAAGGCTAGATCAGACACATCGCGCAGATCCGTGCCGTTGAACACCCACAGATGATCTGCGGCAAAAGGGTTGGTGCGCGCTTCACTGGTGGCGATCAGCGCCATGTCATTTCCACCCGGCCAAACCGCGCTCACAAAATGGGCGGCTGGCATGGACATGGGGGTCCACATACCTTCACGCCACACCCAAATGCCAGCGCGAGCGGTTTGGGTCACCACCCCGCTGGGTCCTTGGGCTTGGCTCGTTCCGCCCACCAAATACGTCGCGTCATGCACAAACAAAGGCGTGCTCACCCCGTTACACAGAGTGGAACCATCCACATCTTGAAAACACCCGGCGCGCAACGCGCTGAGCCCGGTCGGAGGATCGAGTCGCGTGGCAGGAGCGTTGAGCCCGTTCAAACGATAGAGCGTCCAACTCGAAGGGGTGTTCCGGGTGGCTTGCGTATAGGTGCGCACATACCACACGCCATCGCGTCCCACAGCATCCAGACCGCCTTCACCGCCGGAAAATTTTCCATTGCCATCAATCCAGGTTTGGCCATCCGTAAACCACACGAGTGGCTCGCGACGATCAAGAGGACGATGATACACGAGCCAGGTTCGATCATCCGAAAACGCGCCGGAAATCCCAAGCAAACCGTGTTCGCGGGCGTTGCGCGTGAGATCTTGGAGATGAGTGCCATCAAATTGATAGACGTGGGAATTGTCGGACAAAAGCCAACTGTTTTGGCGTTCGCTGACAATGGACAAGGTCACCCCGTCGCGTAATGGCAACACCCCGGAACGATCTTCCCAGTTCCAGGTGTCTGAGGTGGCGATGGCTGGCAGGGCAGCCGCCAAAAGCACCGCAGCCGCCAGCAAGGCACGCGTCTTTGCAGAGGGAAAAGTCGTAGTCATAGAGAATGAGGAAAGGGTATATCTATCAGCTTTTTGCGGTTTTGTCAATGGTTCTTCACTTCTTTTAGCCTAGCACATCCTGCCAGATTCAACAGCTTTTAGCCTAAACTTGGGGGTTTTTGGATTGACGCTCCTCACGACTCATGATCTACTACCTTCTCCTCAGTCCAAGCGGGATTGAGAGAAAGGAGGCAGGTCGGTCGTGGTAATCACAGAAGAAGAACGAGCGGCTCGCTTCCGCGTGCCGTACAAGTGGGTGCAGACCGTGGACATCCCGGCGCTGCACATCCTCACCAGCTGGATGTTTGAGAAGCTGGTACGGATCTGGTTTTGGGATACCTCAGGGTGGATGCGTCCTCCCGAGAGTCCCGAAGAGGCGCTGAGGCTTTGGCAACGCCTTGATGCCTCGCCGGAAGAGGTGCTGGATTTGAAGCAGCGCCTGCAAAGCGCGCGTGACAGCATCGGCGTCAACCGGCCGAAGAAGAAACCCCGCAAAAACAAGAAGAAGCGGCGATGGGGCAAACAGCAAGACCTCTACCGCCGTTGGTGGCGGGACGTGTTTCCCAATAACACGATTCCTTGGACCGACGAGCTACAGGATCGTTTGTTGATCCTCCTCGCCTCCGCGTATAAGCGTTGCATCCGTCGTCGCGATCGGATGTGGAAGATCCTGGTCCGGCCGGAGTGGAACGGTTATGTTCCATCCGATTCAGCCCTGACCGATGCGGTGCCGACCTTGGTTACAGCGCACTGGTTCTATCGGCAACTGCATGCGGAGCCGTGGTTCCGACGTTACGGTACAGGCCGTTTTCGACGACAAGACGTCCTTTTAACGAACGACATCCTCGAGCGTGCCAAAATGCCGGAACCTAAGCATCCCGAACGCGTGATGGAGTTGGGCATTATTCTGGAGCTCGCTCGACAACGCTCAGGCTCTCTCTGGGAGATCTTCGTCGACGTTCCTGAACGGTTCTATCGCATTACGGGAGCGGCCTTGCGCCATGCGCTTGATCTGCGTTGGCTCCGCCAGCCGGATCCGAAGATGGTTAGAGCCATCGCTGAATCCCTGGTCGAGGCGACCAGACATGGAGAGATGGATCGCGCCTCGCTCCGAGCCTTTGCTCTCGGAGAGCCCACGGTTCAACCCATCTTTTGGAACGCGTACTCCGAGCATCGTCGGTTGGCCGGTGAGAGCAGCCTGGAGGTTTGGGACATGACCCCGGCGGAGCTCGAGTGCCTTGAAGAGTGCGTGCGCTTCGTCTTGTTGACGCACGTCTCACGAGCATTTTCACGCGCCTTTGAGTGCCCGTTGCCACCCTCGCCCTCTGAGGAAAAGGCGGCCTAGCACTCCAGGATCCCTCTGCATCGGCCTGGCCACTCGGTCAGGCTTTCGTCGTTTTAAGTGTCCTGGTTATCTATGAGTTCTCATGACATGTGCAACGCTGTTTCCGGCAACAGACCAATCGGAAAGCGAGGTTTGGGTTTGAAAATTTTTTGGATATATCAACACCTGGCGCATGGCTGCGAGCCAGAGATGCGGTTTGGCCGGTGGGATCAAGATCGTACCAAGAGGAGCAGTCTCTGGAAGTGCGCCAGCCGTCGAAGCCAGACACGGCGTATGAAATTGCGCGGCCTCATGAAGCGGCAGACCAAAACCTTCGTACCAACTTGGACACAGAAGTGCGCTTGCGTGCTGCATCAACCCCGCAAGGGCTCGGTCTGAGGGATGGTCGAGAGAAATGTATCGAGCGTTCCGAGCTCCGAGCTCCGTGTTCCGTGTTACCCCTGTCATCACGAGAAGAACGTCCGCAAACGCAGGCTCTTGAATCAGCTCTTGAAAAGCCGCGATGGCGCACGCTGCGTTTTTGCGAGGATCGCGGACGTTGGGCAAAAGAAAAAATCGTCGTCCTTCGAGGACAGGGGGAAGCGGATGAGAATGAACGTGGAGGGTCAGGCCGAGCGGGATGGTCGTGATTTTTTCTGGAGCGATGGACAGATGTTCAATCAGGTCTTTTTTGGTGCGCTCGGAAACGGCGAGGAGATGCGTGGCTTCTTTGATCAATCGTCGCGCGTGGATCAAGCGATGCCACAGGCGTCCTTTGAGAGAGAACCATCCGGGTTCGATCAAAAAAGATAGATCATGCACGACGAGGACGTAGGGAAGGCGCGGTCGCCCAATGCATCCGATGTTGGGGAGGAAGAGAACGTCTGCATGCGTGCGAGGAAAAAAATCTTCAAAGCTCAGGATGCCAGCGCTGGTAAACGCAGTTACGATTTTATTCGGCAAGCTCCGATGACGTTCTTCGACGTTGGGCGGGAGGTTCGTCGCAGACAGTCGTCGGCGATATCCGGTCGTTGCCCAGATGAATCTGTCCTGTGGCATGGCCGCGGCCAAGGCTCGTACCAATTCCAAAGCCACGCGCGTGACGCCGCCTTGCAGAGGATCGGAAAGCGGGCGCGCATCGACCAAGACGGTCATAAGTTAGATCGGAATTCGGAACCCGGAACGCGGAGCGTTTGATCGATCAGGGATTGGATTTGGTTGAGAAAAACACCTTTGGAAAATTGTTGGGCGTGGGCGCGGATCTGCGTCGGATCATAGAGTGAAGGATCAAAGCGGAGCACGGCTTCGGCGATGTCTTGCCAGCATTGCACCGAGAGATAGCGCCCGGTCACGCCTTCTTTGACCGTTTCTTCTGCCCCGCCATGGGCATGGGCGATCACGGGTTTGCCGGCTGCCATGGCTTCCACGGCTGTGATCCCAAAGTCTTCCACCTGCGGATGGACAAAGCCGATCGCGTGTTGGTAGAGATCAATTTTGGTGGCCTCATCGACCCGTCCGACAAATTCCGTGCGTGGTCCGGCCAGGGCGCGTAACTTTTTTTCTTCCGGACCCGCGCCAAAAATTTTGAGCGGCTGATCCAATTTGCTAAACGCACGCACAATCAGATCAAACTTTTTGTAAGCCACGAGTCTTCCGCCTGCCAGCCAGAACTGTCCGGCATGGGGCGAGAGCGGAATGTGTTCCACATCCACGGGCGGAAAAATCACGCGTGCGTCGCGTTGATAATAACGACGGATGCGACGCTGCGAGATGGCGCTATTGGTCACGAGCACGTCCGGACGTTCGGCAGCCAACCGATCCCACTGGCGCAAGCGATGGAGAAATCGTGGGAGGATCGATTTGATGAGTTGCGGTTGCGGAAGATCGTTTACATAGCCCAAGCGATCTTGCCAGAGAAAACGCGTAGGCGTGTGGCAATAGCAGATATGCGTTGCATGCGGGGCCACGATCACGCCTTTCGCAAAACTCGAGGCGTTCGAGATCACGAGATCAAATGGAGACAGATCAAACGATTCAACCGCTTGCGCCATGAACGGCAGATACCATTGATAGTGGCGCGGGGCAAAGGTGCGCTTGTTGAGATACGAGGGGATGATGGTGGCTCCGCGAAAGCCGGGATGGGTGCGTTCTGGATCGTAGAATAACGTGAAGATCGGTGCTTGCGGAAACAGTTCATACAACGCCAAGAGCACGCGTTCAGCGCCGCCGTCTTGAATCAAATAGTCATGCACCAAGGCCACTTTCATGCCCGCCGATCTTAGCAAGCCGGTTGGGTTCTAGTACACTCCTCGCTTCGACAACACGACGCCTGGGGTTTTGAACAGGATGTAGAGGTCAAGCGCCGGGGACCAATGTTCGATATACCAAATATCCAGTTGCGCCTCATCGGCAAAGCTGAGATCGCGTCTTCCGGAAATCTGTCCCATGCCTGTAATGCCAGGTTTGACGGCGAGGACGCGTAGATGTTCGGCGGCATAATGCGCGACCTCTTCGGGTTCATGCGGTCGAGGGCCGACAATGGACATCTCTCCTTTGAGCACATTCCACATTTGCGGCAGTTCATCGATAGACCAGCGTCGGATCATCCGTCCGAGTGGTGTGATACGCGGGTCGCCGTCGCTAATGCGTTTGACGGGTCCGTCCGTGATTCCATACTCGCGCGTGATGCGTTCCAGGAGTTGGCGGTTCTCTCGTTCGTGTTCCTTGAATTGCGGGCCTACGCAGTATTTGCGCCACATCGAACGTATTTTGTGGAGATGAAACACGCGCTCCCGCTCTCCCACGCGTGGCTGATCAAAAATGATCGGCAACCCGTCTTCCAGTACACGTCCTAGCGCCATGATCATCAAAAGTGGACTCGTGACCATCAAGATGACGAGCGCGAACACGATATCAAACGCGCGTTTTGCGATGCGTCCCCACCCATCGAGCGGTGTGCGTTTGGCTTCGAGAATGGGAATGCCTTCAGCGGTGGACACTTCGATGCGCGCAAAGTTTGCGGCAAAAAGATCCGCGAGATAGCGAAACGTGAGATGACGCTGGGCCGCAAAGGCAATGAGCGTGCGCGCCTCTTCTTTCGACAGGTCTGGATCTGCGACGAGAATTCCATCGATCGCGTGTTGATCCGCCAGCGTCGCGAGTTGCGTGGGCGTGTCCTTGTTCCATCCGCGAAAATGTTTGACCACCGTGTAACCAAGCACCGGCGTATTTGTGTACACGTGCAAAAGATCTTTGGCGATTTTTCCGTTGCCAATCACGACGATCCGCTGATGGCCGATGTGTGCGCCGAGCAACTGGCGACGCAACAGCCGCAAGAACATGCGCCCGATCCAGACGTACACGATCGCGAGCGCCCACACCGCAAGCACGAGAAAGCGCGAAGCCGTGACCTCGCGTCGAAAAAAGACCGTGCCGATGACAACCATGATGCCGGCGCTGCAACCGAGAATGATGCGTCCGAGTTCGTTCCAGGCGCGGCGTGCGTGCAAGGCATAGAGGCCAGCCATGGCAAACAAGACCATCCAAATCAAGATGAACCCGCTCGCCGTGGCAAGATAGCTCGCGAGAGGAATTTCTTGCAGCACCGGACGCAGTTCAATGAACGCCTTGGAATAGCGCAATGCATACGCCGTGATCGCCGCGCCAAGGAGCGCCAAAAAATCGAGCGGAATCAATAAAGCCGTGAACGTCAGATCAAGACGACGCATAAAAGACTATTTTAAGTGTAGCATCATCTCGAGGTTAGGTCAGAGGTCAGAGGTTTGTCGACTCAAAAAGCACGAACCCCGCGAGAAAGCGGGGGGCGGGAGAGGGAGGGGGATCGGCAGCGCGGAAGCGCCAGCGCGATCGAGAGATCGAGAGGGAGATCATGCGGCCGAGGCGGCCAGCCTCGAGAGGTTGTCGGCGAGGTTGGGCTCGTTGCCCGCCACCTCGAGCATCTCGTGCGGATGAATCCGTCCGTTCCGCGCCGTCTTCCGGGCGCGCCTGAGGATGTCGCGCGCGAGCTGCGGAGTGAAGACCGCGGAACGGCTCTTGAGATACTGTTCGAGTTCGACCAGCGTAATCATTTCCTGAACGCTCCTTTCTGAACGTGAGAAGTATTCTGGATGTTTCTGATCCGGTCGTCAAGAGCTTTTGGGGATGTTTTTGGTTTTGCGACGCTTTTGGTTCTCCGGTTTTCATGATGTAATGTGTCCATGTCCAAACTTTCGACGCACCTCCGCTCCTTTCTTGAATATCTGGAAGTCGACAAAGGACGTTCTCCTTTGACCGTGCGCAATTACCAATTTTATCTTCAGCGTTTCCTAGACTGGGCCCATGATCCGGCGCCGGAGGACATTACGCAGGACACGGTCCATCAGTTTCGGTTGTACTTGAACCGGTTGGCCAATCGCGATGAAGGAACGCTCAAAAAAAGCACGCAGAACTATCATTTGATAGCTCTGCGTTCGTTTCTGAAATTTCTAGCGCGTCATGATGTGGCCTCTTTGGCGCCGGAGAAGATTGACTTGGCAAAGCAAGGCACGCGCGAGGTGGCTTTTTTGGAGGCCGCGGATTTGGCGCGGCTCTTAGAAGCGCCAGCAGCTTCGGACGCTCCCCCCATCGTCAAAGCGCGCGACCATGCCATCTTGGAGCTCTTTTTTTCCACGGGCATGCGCGTGTCCGAATTGGCGGGGTTAAAGCGCGAGCAGATTAATCCCGAACGCGAGGAGCTGACCGTGCGCGGCAAAGGCGATAAGACGCGGCTCGTCTTTTTGTCGCATCAAGCGCGTCATGCCATTAAAACGTATCTCGCGTTGCGCGAGGATGAGGTGCCGTTTATTTTTGTGCGCCACGATCGCGCCAAGCAAGGAGCCAAGGAGATCGGCCCTCTGACGCCGCGCTCGATTGAGCGTCTGGTTCAGCACTACGCCGTTGCCGCGGGCATTCCAAAAAAAGTTTCGCCGCACACGTTGCGCCACTCTTTTGCCACGGATCTGCTCATGAACGGCGCGGATCTGCGGAGCGTACAATCGCTACTCGGCCACGCCTCCATCACCACCACGCAAATCTATACGCACATCACCAACCAACAGCTCAAAGATGTGTTCGAGGCGTTTCATGGCAAGCAACGAGACGAATCCTGAACCTGAGGGAGGATCTGATATTGCTCGAAGCAAAAATTCGGGATACGCTCAGCGCGCGCTCACATCATCCCACGCGTCCCCGTAGCACAATGGATCGTGCAGCAGCCTTCTAAGCTGCGGATCTTGGTTCGATTCCAAGCGGGGACACCACGTAAAGACCTTCCCCCATTTATTGGAGGGTTTTTTCGTTCAGAGAAGTCTTTACGTAGACATATGCGGATCAGTTCGACATCTCGCGCGTGATCGTAATGCCCGTTCCCGCATTTCCGCTGTTGGCATCCAAGCGTACCGTGTAGCGGACGTTCGCCTTCATGAAGATAAAGGTGGTGGAAATTCCCTCGTCCGAACGATTCTGCAGGGTGGCGCCTTGGGTTTGGAACTGTTGATTGACCCAGACGATGGCCTTGTCTTTGGAGTCATTGGTTTCCGCGGTCAGCGTGGCGGTGTTGTCGAACACGGACGCGATGATCACCTGTTCGCCGGGATAGCGCGGGATGTCTGAGGGAAAATTGTCAGGAATACGCGCGCCGATGGTTCCGCCGCCATAGGCAGAACCGCCTGCGGAAGGGGGAGTCGTGGACGTGGTCGAGGATGTTTTGGATGAACATCCCGCGCCGATCAAGAGCGTGGCGAGCAGGCTTGCTCCTAAGAAGGAAAGAGAAGAACGCATACGGTAAAGAGATAAGAATGAAAGACTCTTCTCCTAGTGTCTCAGAGTTTGGGATGGAGTTCAACCCTTGTCAGAGAGAGATTTTTTCGATATAACAATCGGGCAAGAAACAGCATGGTGGCTATGGTGTAATGGCAGCACAGCAGGTTGTGGTCCTGCTAGCGTGGGTTCGATCCCCACTAGCCACCCCAACAAGGTTCGAACTCGCAAGGGTTCGAATTTTGTTATTGTGGTCGATTTTGCTAACCTGACGTTGTATGAAAAACAAGGTTATTCTGATCACAGGTTTTCCTGCTTCTGGGAAAACGACTATAGGAAAAGAATTGGCAAAGCTAATGAGCATCCCCTTCATTTCGAAGGATGACATCAAAGAACTAATGTTCGATGGCTTGGGCTGGAAAGATCGAGAATGGTCAAAGAAGCTAGGTCTTGTGTCTTACGATCTACTTTATTATTTTGCCGAAGCTCTTTTAGCGGCCAATACTTCTTTCGTGATAGAGAGCAACTTCAAACCGGAGTTCGATAATCCCAAGTTTTCTGCACTAAAAGAAAAGCATGATTTCGACATTATCCAAATCCTCTGTAAAGCTGATGGGGAGGTATTGTTTGAGCGTTTCAAAAAACGTTCGGAATCCGGGCAGAGGCATCCTGGTCATGTTGATGTAACAAATTACGACGAATTCAAGACCGCACTTCTTTCGGGTCGTTGTGAACCATTGGATATTGAAGGAAAGATTATCGAAGTCGATACGACGGACTTTAGGAAGATTGATATTGATGCAATCCTCCGGCACTTGAACGCTGATTGATAAGCCACTTTTACCTCTGTTGATAATCAGGAATAAAAGAACACGGTGGCAGATTCGCTATAGCGGTGCTAACAACCTCGACGATGTGACCCCATCGAGAATAAACTTCGGCAAAAGCCGGAGTTTTCTCGTTTATAGAGCCATTTTCGTCCAGTTCTAACGGATTATATTGCGCTTCAATCCGTCCACCATGTGTAGTTTTGATATAAATGTATAATTTTATATAGATTTGACAAATATGTATAATTTTATATAATATCATCAACTATGGATAGTTTTACTAAAAAGTTGTTATCAATCAGTCAGGCAGCTCAATATCTTGGGGTATCAGAAGCCACGCTCCGTCGTTGGCATAACGATGGCTCTTTTAAGGCGAGTTTTCTCACACCGGGAGGCCATCGTTATTATTCACTCTCTGATTTAGAAAGAAACACGAAAGGTATTTATCGCCTTGCGCAGGAGTGGGCCGAGGCAAGAGAACCATTCCTTCCAGAGCATGATTTTTATTGTTCGACGAGTGATCGGTTCAAAACACGACATGAAAGAATGGCACATGAGATAGATACGCATCCTTCATGGGAAAAAATTGGTTCACTCATATCTTCCGCAGCTGGGGAGATCGGAAACAATTCATTCGATCATAATCTTGGCAATTGGCCAGACGTTGCTGGTACTTTTTTTGCTTATGATTTGGGCAAACGAATGATCGTTCTTGCGGATCGGGGGGTTGGTGTCTTAACCACCCTACGTTTGATCAGACCAAAATTGAAAACGGACGAAGAAGCCCTGCATCTAGCCTTTACAGAAATGATAACGAGCAGATCATCGGAACATCGTGGGAATGGCTTGAAGTATGTAAAAGCAGCGTTGACGCAAGCCGGTGCAGATTTGGTATTTCAATCTGGTGATGCTGTTCTTGAGATAAAGAAAGGCGAAAAGGAATTTAAAATGAAGAAAGCTGATAGATCGGTTCGTGGTTCTCTATCTCTCATACAATTCTAAAAATATGACTATCCAAATGACAAAATTCGGTACGGTGCTGATCTCTCGTCAAGCAGGCAAAGAAGCTTATGCGGCTTTTCTTCCCCTCTTGACAGCCTTGGACAGAAACGAGCCTGTGCTTATTGATTTTAGGGGTATCAGTACGTTCTCCCCCTCTTGGGGAGATGAATTTTTGACCCCGCTTCAAAAAATGTTTGGTGATCGCTTAACATTGCAAGAGAGTTCTAATCCATCGGTCTCACTGACCCTATCTACCCTGGAAGGGATTAATGGCGCTCCGTTTAAAATCTCGTCATCACCCGCGAGTCGCATGTTACCCCAGTGATGCGGTGCATTCATGACATTGCCTTTATCTATGCTGGAACTTTTGAAGAAAAATTTCGGGTACGAAACCTTTCGGCCGATGCAAGAAGAAATTGTTGGGCACTGCGTTTCTGGCAAGGATGCGTTGGTTTTGATGCCGACTGGCGGTGGGAAGTCGTTGTGTTATCAGTTGCCTGCGTTGAAATTTGAGGGATTGACCGTGGTGATCTCGCCGCTCATTGCTCTCATGAAAGATCAGGTTGATGCGCTGCGGGCCAATGGAATCTCGGCGGCTTTTTGGAATAGCACCTTGTCGCCGTCTGAAGCCGCTCATGTTGAGATGGAAGCCGCAGAGGGAAAACTGAAGCTGCTCTATCTTGCGCCTGAACGATTGGCGATGTCGGGCGTTCGTCGTTTTTTGCAGACGCTCAATGTGAGCCTCTTCGCGGTGGACGAAGCGCATTGTATTTCTGAATGGGGTCATGATTTCCGTCCGGACTATCGCAATCTCGATTTATTGCGCGTGTATTTTCCTGGCATCCCCATCATGGCGCTGACGGCGACAGCTAATGTGCGAGTACGCGATGATATCGTGAGCCATCTTCAATTGGGGCAAGGCCGCATCTTTCAATCCAGTTTTAATCGCCCCAATCTCACCTATCGCGTCTTGCCTAAGAAAAAAGCCTTTGATCAACTGCTCTCTGAAATTCGTTCGCGCAAGGATCAAGCCGTCATCATCTACTGTTTTTCACGCAAGGGAAGCGAGAAGGTCGCTCAAGATTTGCGAACGAATGGTATCCAGGCGGCTGCGTATCATGCGGGATTATCCGTGAAGGAACGCACGCGCACGCAAGAACGTTTTATCCGCGATGAGATGCCCGTGATTGCCGCGACCATCGCGTTTGGCATGGGCATCGACAAGCCGGATGTGCGTTTGGTGGTACACATGGATCTCCCCAAATCAGTCGAGGGCTATTACCAGGAAACCGGCCGCGCCGGGCGTGATGGTTTGCCAAGCGATTGTCTTCTTTTTTATTCGCCAGGCGATCGCATCAAGCATGAATTTTTTATCCGTGAGATGGAGGACTTGGAGGATCGGCGTCGCGCGCGTCTTCAATTGCAAGAAATGATGAACTACGCCCAAACGCGTTCTTGCCGCCGCACGTTTCTGCTCGGGTATTTTGGAGAAGTTTGGCAGGAGAAAAATTGTCAGGCATGCGATGTCTGCGTGCCGCGTGCTCTGCCGGAAATAAAAACCGAAACTCCCACCGCCTTTGACCGCGAACTGTTTGAAAAACTTCGCGCTTTGCGCCGTGAGTTGGCGTATACTTTGCACGTCCCGCCGTATATGATCTTTGGAGATCGGACGTTGCAACAGATGGCAAGCTCTTGCCCACAGAATCTCGAATCTCTCGCCACCATCTTTGGCGTTGGAAAAGAAAAGCTCCGACAATTCGGCGCACGTTTTCTTGAGGTGATTCGTGCCCATACATCGAACGATGAATGAATCACAGAAAGAACGTTCTGAAGACGAGCAGCAAACGGCTCGAGAGAATGCGTGTCGCGAACGGTTTATTCAGGACTGGGTCATGACATCGGAGTTGACGCCTGAACAAAAAGTTTTTGTGGCGAATTACGTCAACACAGAACCGGGTGCGTGGAGGGAGTACAACGGAACGGACTTTAAGGTCGTTGAGGCTCGCATAGAGGGCGGGATCTGGAAAGTATCATTCGGTGTTTATTTTGATGACGACGAAGCTCATCGGATTGATGTTGATGTTCTGGTTTCAGGAGAATAAGGATGGAGAGGTGTCGAGGGGTGTTTGAAATTTGATCGTCACATGGGAGATATCAGCCTGATGATGGAGGAAGGCGCCTAAGGAAAGCGCATACGTATTTGTTTTCTCTGCGGTCGGCGTTGTTTGTCCACTCATGGAAGCGAGGAAGTGTGCAGCGGGCGCATTTTTTGCTGAAGGAATGAAGGTAGCCTTGAGTTGTTGGACACCACGTTTCCGGAGCACGTCACCGATAGCATGAAGAAATGCTTGTTCAACACGTCGTCCCATCACGCGACAGCTCATGAGAAAGGTATCAAGCGTGGCTTCGTCTGATGTGATGGGATGGATGATGGCTAAGAGCGTCACACCATAATCGCCAAAACGGTCATGCACCTGCCCGGCCACCACGATTCCTTGTTGGAGGAATCGCTCTATGTCCCCCTCGGTGTAGCGTCGGGTGGTGAGATTGAATTGATTCGTTTTTTGTGTCAGTTGTGCCAGACGCGGTACGAGCGTTTTATTATTGACATGGACGACGATTTCAATGTTGAGACTTGAGAGATAGGTTCCCAGATCCGTCGCCATTTCGCGGGCTGCATGTCGTTGTCGTTCTTCTGCATAGAGGCGACCACGTGTTCGATCTTCATCGGTCATCTGGAGTTGATGGAAGGGTCTGAGTTCCAAAACGGTTTTAACATAGTCTTCGGGTGGCAGGGAAAAATCAGGGACAAGAACATCGGGGAGTTGGGTACGGACCAGATCGCGGTTGAGGGGTTCATCATCCAAAAAGAGCATACTGTCTATTCCGATGTTGAGCTCTTCGGCGATCGCTAAGATGTTTTCTGCCTTGGAACGCCAGTTGATCTGGAGAGAGGAGAAGTGTTCTTCGCGCAAGAGCATATGGGGATGCCGTTCAAAAACTTCCTGCGCATCTTTGAGGTTGTTTCGGCTATTGGCCGCAAGGATAATCCCACGCTGATGATACTCGAGGATCATGCGCTGAAAGGCTAGATAGGCGCTTCCGGGATAGTCCGGACCGAGCGCAATACCATCGACACCGACCTCGCCGAGAATCCCACCCCATAACACGTTGTCAAAGTCGAGCACCAGACATTTACGCGTTTTTCCTCGGAGGAGTCGAGCATACGAAGTCCAGATGCGACAGATTTCAAGAATGAACTCATGCCTGAACGGCTGAGCGAAAGCATATTGTCCGCGCAAGTCACGAACGTGCGCTTCTCCCAACATACGCACCACGCGATCAGTTTCAACCACATGCGCGTTTGGGAAAGCCCCCGCCAGCGCGCGGATTCCTTGATGATAGATCCGAAGGGTTTCCTCCAGAGGATGTGGTTGCGCGAGATATTCGTGGGTTGTCCAGGTCGGTTCTATCAGCGTATGCAGGAGAAGAATCCCTGAGTTTCGCTGGCGGTACGCATCCAGATCCTCTAGGAGGTGCGTCGCCTGGTCGGGATCAGACCATTCAGATCCGCCATAGGGGGTGGCATCAAAGAAAAAGATCGTCAGGTCAGCGGCGAAGGTGTTGAAGGCGGATGTGGGATCTTTGAGAGCGAAGGGATATTGTTGATACGGAACGGCGTAGAAATTCAGCAAGATATTCTCCTTCGCACAAAGTCCAACGAGGGCTTTTTGAAAAAGATCATCCGTGAAATTGGTGGCCAGGGCAACCCGTAGTTTGGGTTGTCCATCCGGAGTCACCTGTCCTTGAGCGGCATGGGCGGCGCGAAGGGCTTCTAAGAGTTCCATAGGGAAGAGCCCAGTACGCTAGCAGAACCAATCGCATATTCAGCCGTATGGGAAAGACTGATCAGGGCGCGTAGATGAGCCGTTTCTATTCGCAACAATGAGACGATGGGTTGATCGCCACGTTTGCCAATGATGATATCGTGGTAGGTGATGGGCAGGGGACTGGCTTTGATCACGGCTTCCTTCGCCGCCAAACGAGATGCGAGGAATTGGTTTTGATCTCCACTCATCTCAAGATCGCGCAATTCCTCTTCATTCAAAATATATTCCGCCAGCCGTTGAGGGTATCGCGCAGCACGTATCCGTGCGAGATCCACGATGTCGATGCCAATGCCGATCAGCTCCATAGGAAGAGAAAAAGTGAGAAAGGTGTCGTTGCTGTTTTGTGTATCCAATGATACGCTCCGCATTCGAAAAGATGAATTGGTATGACGTTTATTTCTTTTAGCTACCTGATTTTTTTTCCGCTGGTCTCGTGTGCGTATTTTCTTATTCCGCATCGCTTTCGATGGATGCTTCTGTTGTGCGCCAGTGTGGTGTTCTACATGTCCGCCGTGCCAGCCTATATTCTGGTGCTCGGGGCAGCCATTATTATTGACTACACCGCCGCTTTGCTTATCGAGCGGAGCCAGGGACGCGTTCGGAAAGTTTGGCTTATTGTGAGTATCCTGTCTACTTGCAGTCTGCTGTTTGTGTTCAAGTATTACAATTTTTTTCTCTCCTCGGGTTTTGCAGTCGCCCACCTCTTGGGCACGGGGTTCCATCCACGCTTCTTAACTTTGGCATTGCCTATCGGGTTATCATTTCATACGTTTCAAAGTTTGAGTTATGTCATCGAAGTTTTTTATGGAACCCAGAAGGCCGAAAAACATTTCGGGATATACGCACTCTACGTGATGTTTTTTCCGCAGCTTGTGGCTGGCCCGATCGAGCGCCCTCAACAGTTGTTGCATCAGTTTCGAGAAATCCATATCTTTGATGACCAACGTGCAGCTGATGGTCTGAAACGCATTGCCTGGGGCGTCTGCAAGAAGGTGATTATCGCAGACCGGTTAGCGAAGTTTGTTGATCCGGTGTTTTCGCATCCGACAGCGTATACAGGTCTTCCCTTAGTCGTGGCGACGGTTCTTTTTGCGTTCCAATTATACGGAGATTTTTCTGGGTATTCGGATATTGCCGTGGGGTCTGCTTCGGTGATGGGGTTTCGTCTGATAGAAAATTTTAATCACCCGTACCGTTCGCGCTCAATCGCCGAGTTTTGGCGCAGGTGGCATATTTCTCTTTCGTCGTGGCTTCGTGATTATATCTACTTTCCTCTTGTCCGTGCGCTTCCTCGGCCTGGCCGATTGTGGCTCTCGATGTGTTTAGTCGTCACCTTTCTCTTGAGCGGATTGTGGCATGGCGCGGGGTGGACCTATGTCATGATGGGTGCACTCCATGGCGGATACCTGGTGATTGGTTTTGTGACACATGGCTGGCGCACACGTTGGCAGAGAATGTTTGGGCTGACTCGTTGGCCACGCCTCCAGGCGCTGTTTCAGGAGATATGGACATTTGCTTTGGTATGTATTGGCTGGATTTTTTTCCGGGCAGCGCATCTGCATGATGCGTTGTATATTGTGGGCCATTTGTTCGTCTTTCCTCGATCGCGGGCCCTCGCGATTTCGCCATTGATGTCCATCGGGTTGTTCCGCCAACAGGCCGTCACGATCCTCGCGCTCATCGTCATCCTCTTTATGGTTGAGCGAGCTGAAGGAGAAGGAACGTTTGTGGAGATTTTTCGTCAACAGCCAGCCTGGTTGCGCCGGACAGGGTATGCGGTCCTTTTGGCCGGGTTGTTTTATCTTGGGAATTTTGGCGCGACCAAGCAATTCATTTATTTTCAATTTTGATGGCTATGCGTCCCGTGAGCCGTTTTGCCATCAAGATCAGCCTCGTGGGAGGATTAACGCTCCTTCTCATTTCACCGGCGTTGTTTTTTAATTATATCGTTGACCCCTATGGCGTGTTTCACGAGACGCCGTGGTTCCATGCGGTTGTCCCGAACGAACGCTTTGTGAAGATGCGCTATCTTGTGCATCATCCTCTCCTCTACGACTCACTTGTTTTTGGTTCTTCGCGGGTGAATACACTCGACACGTCCCATCTCCACGGAGGAACCTGGTATAACCTTTGGGCCAACTCCGCAACTCCCGAGGAGTATCTGCAAGATATTCGTTTTCTTTTGGCGCATGGCATGACCATGCGGAATCTTCTGATTGGTCTGGATGCATCATCCTATATCTTGTCTGGCGAAGATCATCAGCACGAGTTGCCGAGCATCATGTATCCAAAAGATGGTCATTGGTTGAACGTCTACGCGACGTATCTGTTTACGGTTCCGGATTACGGAGTCGTGAAAGAAGCGTTCTATCCACGCGAACGGATCGTCTATGATTATCAACACACGGGACGCGCATTGTTTGTAGAACGGGAGCAAGCGCTCATTTCAAATCCAGCGGAGCATGTCGCGACATTTAAGCTGCCCATGGCCGGCCCTGCCCCTGTAGACGTGAACGAGCGTATTCGACGGACAATTCAGGCCATGGCGGATATTCGCAAGATTGCGGATGAGCGGCACATTCATCTGACGGTTTTTGTGAATCCAGTCCACGAGAGTCTATTTCACACTACGCTTTTTTCGCCCTACAGATCGTTTTTGAAACAGTTGGTTGGCATCACAGACTATGTTGATTTTAGTGGCGTGAATTCGATCACGAGCGATAAGGGACGGTATTATGAGTATTCACATTATCGTCCCATTGTGGGCGATCGCATCATTGCCTCCCTCTTTGGGACAGGCGCTACAACGCCCGGGTTCGGCTTCCTGGTCACTCGTGCGACCGTTGACGGCCATCTGGCCAACCTGGAACAGGAATTTAAATGAGGATTTCTTCAAACTGTACGGAGTGGCTCGACTGATGTATACAGTTCATACTATTCGTGTTTATGACCAAGCTCCAACGCATCTTTTCATCGGTCTTGGGTATTGAAGAGTCGGCTGTGGTTCCGACGCTCTCTCCTCAGAATGCCCCGTCGTGGGACTCGCTGAACGCCATTATTCTTCTCACCGAAATTGAGAAAGCTTTTGATACGCGTTTTTCGTATGACCAGGCCATGTCCGTAAAAAATTTTGCTGACGTGCTGGCTCTGGTTACTGCTCAGGGGAAAGATCCCTATGTCTGACCTTGCCTCAAAAACGTTTGCCGCCATTCGTGAGGGAGATTCTGCCGAATTCCCTTTTACGTTTACCGAAGAATCCGTAGCCGCCTTCGCCGCCCTCAGTGGCGATCAGAACCCCCTCCATATGGATGAAGCGTACGCCAAGAGCACGGTCTATGGTGGGCGTCTGGTGCATGGGTTGTTTGCGACTTCGTTGTTTTCTCGATTGGTGGGCATGGCTCTTCCGGGCACATACGCCCTGTATCTTTCTCAGCGCGTCCAATTTCGTCGGCCCATTTTTGTCGGGGCGCAGGTGGTGGTTCGCGCGACAGTGCGTAGGCGTTTGGAAGCCACAGCGACGCTTGTACTGGAAACACAAGTGATCCATCCTGACACGCAGGAAATTTTTGTAGATGGGGAAGCGTTGGTAAAAGTTCTCGCCTAATATGTCTCTCTCGACGCGTCCGGTCACGTTGCTTTCCGGTGGTACGGGAGGGATCGGTCGTGCGATCGCCTTGGATCTCGCCGCGCAAGGACATCAACTCCAACTGATCTCGAAAACTTCCGATGGATCTGCGTTCGCCGCTTCTCTTCCGGGATCTGGTCATCAAGCCTATCTCTGTGATGTGGCTGATGCCGCGCGGGTGCATGCGCTCGTCGGTGACATCAAAGATCGTCTTGGACGAATTGACGTTTGCATTCATGCAGCCGTGAGTCCGTTGATTCGGAAGAAACTCAGTGTAATGACGCCAGCCGAATTTCGTGAACCGTTCGAGACGATTGTTTTTGGAGCGTTTTATCTGTTTCAGTCCGTTGCTGCGGTGATGCGGATTCAGCGTCAGGGTCGGATCATTGGGATCACGAGCGCCGCCATCGAACCAAACGCACCATCGGGAACCATGCCAGGATACATCTCTGCCAAGTACGCTTTGCGTGGCTTATTGAGGGAGCTCGCACGCGAACTTGCGCCCTACGGGGTGAGTGTCTGTGCGGTCGCGCCTGATTTTGTGCCGACCTCTCTCCATCGTGATTTGCCTGAGCGGGCTTTGGAGCTGTTACGTGAACATGCGCCCGGTGGAAAACTTTTATCTCCGGAAGAAGTCGCTCACGTTGTTACCTTTCTTTGTTCTGAAGCAGCCCCGTCTCTGACGGGTTTCTCCTTCCCCGTCTCCACAGGAGAGGTGATGAATCTTTAGAATTTTGCATAAAAACACGAACGCACCCGGGAGGGTGCAGGAGAAGGAAGGGGCGAGGGGCTAGCGCAGCATGTACGGAGGAAGGAGCGGCTCGTCGAGCTTGGCGGGCTTGGGCGTGGGCCGCGTCGGCATCAGGAATTCGTCTTCGTATGCCGATCGGCATGCGGCCATGAACCCTTCGGGACCGAAGTACGGCTTGCCATCTTGGTCGAGGATCACCCGTTGGTCGGGCAGCTCCTTGATGGAGAGTAGTGCCGCGAGGTTCTGGCTTTCGGTCTTGCCCGCGAACGCGACCCCGATGACCGGGATGTTGCCCTTGCCCTGGTTGGCGAGCAGCGCTTGAAGCACGCCGGGCAGGGCCGAAGCCAGTCCAGCGCCCGCGATGATGACGACATCCCTCGGGACGTTCTTCGCGTAGTCCGCGAGTTCGTCGGGATTGCGATGGCAGCTGATCACATGCCTCCGCACATGAGCCATACCCTGACAGGCCAGGCGATCGAGATAGGCCAGCCCGTCGGCCATCTGGTTGAGATCCGACTCGCTGCCCGTGACGACCTCGATGCGCACCGTCGGCGGCAGCACGTCGATGCCCATGTCCGCACGCTGGAAAACCTCGAGCTTCTGGCCTGTGAGGCACCAGAAGATGAAGCGGTAGATCTCACGCGTGCGTTCCAGCAGGTCAGCGGGAACCTCGAGTGCGTCCACCCTGGCGAGATCTTCGGCGTTGGCGGGGTTGCGCTTGTCGATGCCGAGCTCCCTTCCCCACGCGCGCACGAATTGCTTGTCGTAGGAGCTCGGGCTCTGGCGCGTCATTGCTCCCCGACTCGCACGCCACTCCTTTGCGTTCCAGAACCGGGACGAATCCGGCGTGAGCACCTCGTCCGCGAGGACGAGTTCATTGTTGCGAACGCCGAATTCGAACTTGGTGTCCGCGATCATGATGCCATGTTCGCGCGCGAAGGCGCTTGCGGTCTGGAAGATCTGAAGGACCAGACGTTCGAGCTTGAACCCGAACTGTTCGACGACGCTGTCCGCCGTGATGTGCTCGTCATGACCGACCTCTGCCTTGGTGCTCGGCGTGAAGATCGGGAACGGGAGCGCGTCGCCATCCTGCAGTCCCGTCGGCAGGCGATGTCCGCACACGGCTCCATCGCGGCGGTAGGCCGCGAGTTCGCTACCCGTGAGCGCGCCACGCACGATGGCTTCGCAGGGGAGCATGTCGAGATGCCGCACCACGGTGGTGCGGGCCTGCAGCTCCGGATTTCCACCCAGCGCTTCTTGGAACGGCGCGGGGACGGCCTCACCGCTCCGATCTGCGAGGTCATGCGGACACAGGTCTCTGAGAACCTGCCTCCGCCAGAACGAGTTCATGGCCGTGAGCACTGCGCCCTTCTGCGGCACCTCTGCCGGCAGGACGAAGTCGAAGATGCTCACGCGATTGCTCGCCACGACGAGCCGGAGATCCGATCTTGAGACGGCGTAGGTATCGCGCACCTTGCCGCGATGCACCAACGTGAGGTCTGGACTCGGATCCGACAGCGATACTTTTTTGGGAATGTGCGTCATCAGTGCTCCTTGCGGGTTCAGCCTAACAGGGGAGAGAGGGAAGTCAAGACTACTGGCTGTCTCTCCGTAGATGTTTTAAGCTGGAACGAGATATGGACTGTCCCTTTTGTGTTCTCACAGAAAAAGATCGTGGGAGGATCGTGCATCAGGGCGATCAGGTAACGGTGTTGTTGAGTGATCCGTGTTTGATGCGCGGGCATCTGCTGGTGATCCCCAAGCGTCACATCGAGAAACCGTGGGAGCTTTTGCCTGAAGAACGGCGTGAGGTGTTTGATACGTTGCTCGATTTCCAGCGCAAGTTCGTGTCGGCATTTTCTACGGGCTGCGACATCCGCGAACACTATCGTCCGTTTTTGGCGCCGAGCGCCACCAAAGTCAACCATCTTCATTTTCATTTGCATCCCCGTGAGCTTGAGGACGCGCTCTATCAAAAATCTCAAATCGGTGAGCGCGAGCTGTGGCAAGCGTTGAGCGACGAAGAGGCGAGCGCGATGAGGAAAGTTTTAGAGGGATGAAGATAGATTTGCTCATTCACACGCGATCCCCTAAGCTCTTTTTAGAATATGATCGTGTATACGTTTCTCACCTCCGCCGACGCATTAACGGATGAAGATCTTACGGATCTGCATCGGTTGTTGACGCAACTCACTTCTTCGCCGTTCACGTTGTCGCGTGCGTATCTTGCTGACGTGTTGCATGCTGGCCAGGTGTTGCTCGCGCGTGAAGAGGGACGGATTATCGGCGTCGGGTATTTGTTGCCTCAACCCTTGCTCGTGCGTTTTGCCGGGGAGATTCACACGCTCGTGGTGGATGAATCCGCACGCGGTCAGGGTGTAGGACGTACGCTTATGACGCAATTGATCGATCGGGCGCGCACGCTTGGCATCACGCGACTTTTTTTGACGAGTCATCCCAAACGCGTGGAAGCCAATCAACTGTATCAACGTTTGGGATTTGTCCCGCACGAAACAAATTTGTATCGGATGGATTTGTAATCCGTGCTATTCTATAAGACATGTTGGAGCGCACGGAACGATCGGAACGCGCGGCGCCGCGATCGCAAGTGGTGTGGGGGCTGTGTCTTTTTGCGGTGGTGGGAATTATTTTGTGGGCGTTGGATATGAGCTGGGGTGCAGGCCTGGCTTTGATCGTGGTTGTCGGCGTCCTCGCCATTTGGCAGTTTCCGTACGCGGGATTTTTTGCCGCGCTCGCGAGTGCGCCGTTGTTAGGGCTCATGATTTCCATTCCCGTGAGTTCGTTGCGCATTGGCGAGCGCGCCTTGGGAGGTTCCATCGACGTGAGCGCCGGAGAGATCGTGGCCGCATTTGTTCTTTTGGCCTGGGCCTTGCGCGTATTTTTTTTCGGCCTCGCCTCCCGTGAACGCGTCAGCCGACTCTGGTTGCCATTAGGAGGGACCTATGCCCTGCTCGTGGCTGCACAAGTTTTGTCTGTCGTGTCGCCAGCGTTTCCGGATCCGTGGGTGGTGATGAAGTACGCGTTGCGTCCGGTCCTGTTTGTGTATCTGGTGGGCGTGGTGCTGACCGTAAATTTTGTACGGTCGCGTCGGCGATTGAAACAGGCGCTATTCGTGTGGGGTTCGGTCGGGGGGTTGTGCGCCGTGGATGGATGGATGTCATTATTTTTTCTGGGTGGCGATGCGAGCGGTGTCTATCGCGCGCATCCTTTGACGTGGTTTAGCAGGGTGCCGCTCGGCGGAAACCATCACGCCTTGGCCGAGCTTTTGATTCCAGCCGCGGCGTGTTTGCTCGCGTTGGCGGCGTTGACTCACGCGCGCGCATTCCGGCGCTGTCTGCAAGTTGCCGCAGGTTTTTTGACTCTCATCACTCTTTTGACCTTTGCACGAGCCGCGTGGTTTGTGCTCGCGCTTGAGCTCGTGGCTTTGTGGGCTACGGTCTGGCGGGGGTGGTTCCATCGTTCTCGACGCATGCTCTGGTCACTTTTTGTTTTGTTCACGCCACTCTTTATCTATATGGCCGTCTTTTCGGCAAGCGCGATGGTCAAAAGTTCCACGGATGCTCGTTCGTTGTTAACCGGCATTGCTGTGCATCTGTGGCAAGACAGTCCGTGGATTGGGGTAGGAGCCGGCACGTTTGCGGAACGCGTCTCTCATATTTGGGCGTTTGCGATCGAGTATGGCGCACCGCAAGATGCGCACGGGATGATCCAAAAGGTGGGAGCGGAAACCGGGCTTGTGGGTTTGGCGGCCTTGCTTGGCGTTGTTCTCGCGCTTATCGGTTGGCTGCGGCATTTTTGGAATAAGATTCGTGAGCCAGAGGCGCGCCAGGCGTACACCTTTCTTTTGATCGGATTGCTCGGCAGCGCGACGTATCAACTTTTCAGTTCTTCTTTTTGGACCGCGCGATTGTGGGTGCCTGTTGGTTTGGCCCTGGCCGCGGGTCGAGTACTTTCACATCGAGCAAACGCACGCGATCCGGATTTTTTGACTTCAGGACATGTCTAAGCCTTTGATTACGCAGGTGCTCTGGACGCTCGGCCGCGGCGGCGCGGAGCGGATGGTGTTTGATCTGGCACGCCGATTGCCGGAGCACGGGTTCCGCGTGCGCGTGATTGCAGCGGGCGGTGGTGGAGAGATGGAAGAGGAATTTCGTCGCGCGCATATTCCTCTTGCGATCGGGCCGGTGACGCACGGGTTGCGAGGACGGCTCGAGACCGTTCGATTTTTGCGCGCGCAGATTCGTCATGCCTGGCCGAGCGTGTGGCATACGCATCTGGGCGGCGATGTGTGGGGCGGGATGGCAGCAGAACGCGAGGGGTTACATCCATGGATCACGACCATTCATGATCGCGAGGTAGATCATCCATTCTTACGGCGACGTTTGCGTCAGCGCATGATGTCTCGCGTGGATCATGTGGTCTGCATCTCCGAGTTTGTCCGTGCGTGTGTCGCGAAGGAGTATGGTCGTCGCGAGGACGTGAGCGTGATTCCTCTTGGCGTGGATGTCGGAGCGTTTGTCTCGCGTGGATCGCGTCCGTTTGCGGAAGTACCGCAGTTGGTGACCATCGGTCGATTGGTACCGGAAAAAGGACACGAGGTGTTGTTGCGCGGTCTCGCCTCCGTAAAGCGACCGTGGCATTTGGACGTGATCGGCGAGGGGCCATTGCGCCATGAAATCGAACGTCTCAGTGAGAAGCTCGGTCTTATGCCACGCGTCACGTTTGTCGGTTCTGTTTCAGATGTGGCCGCACGTTTGACCAAGGCGGATGTGTTTTGTTTTCCGTCCGCGCATGAAGGGCAGGGGATTGCGCTGTTGGAAGCGGCAGCCAGTGGCGTGCCGATTGTCACGAACGATCTGCCGGTGTTGCACGAGACGTTTGATCCCTCGATGCTGACGTTTGTGGATTCGTTGTTGTCTGCGCAAGCGTGGGCCGAGGCCATCGAATCTGTGCTGGCAGATCCGTATGCCGCGATGCAACGCGCGCGACGAGCCGAATCCGTGATTTCCGAGCGTTTTACTCTCGATCGCATGGTTCAGGAGTACGTTGATCTTTATGCGCATCTTACATATCAATAAATTTTTTGATCTCCACGGCGGCGCCGAGATGTACATGCATCGCGTGATGGAGGCACAACGTCGCGCCGGACATGAGGTGCATGCTCTCTCGACGCGCAGTGAGAAAAATCTTCCCTCGCCCGACGCCTCTTCTTTTGTGACGCGTTCTCATCTCGATCGCAGCGAGGGCCCGGCCAAGGACGCGATCAAGGCCATGCGTTTTCTCTGGAATCGCGAAGCAGAAGTCGCGTGTCAGCAGGCTCTTGAGACGATTCGTCCTGATGTGGTCCATCTTCACAATCTCTATCATCATCTTTCCACGTCCGTTCTCGCGCCTATTCGTCGAGCCAACATTCCCTGCGTGCAGACCTTGCATGATTACAAGCTGGCCTGTCCGAATTACAAGATGTTTACCGAGGGATCACCGTGTGAACGGTGCAAAGGTGGGCATTATGAGAACGCGATCAAGCATCATTGTTTGTCGAGTGGCTTTCTGCCGAACGTTCTGGCGGCGCTTGAGATGGGCATGACCAAAGCCCGACAGTCGTATGAACGCACGGTGCGACTTTTTTTGTGCCCCTCGCGATTTTTGCAAGAGAAGATGGAGGATTGGGGTGAGCCGCCTGGAAAGTTGCGTTATCTTCCGAACCCGGTCGATCTTCCGACAATTCCTGCTTCGCGCGGTGGCGGATATCTTTTGTTTGTCGGACGGTTGTCGGCAGAAAAAGGATTAGATTCTTTGATCGAGGCGGTGGCAAAGATGCCAGAGCTGATCATCAAGATTGTGGGACGTGGGCCCGAAGAGGCGCGTCTGCGAGCGATCGCAGAAAAGGCAGGGGCGCATCATGTGGAATTTTTAGGATTTCAAAGTCCGGAAGAGGTCACGCGTTTGCGTGAGCGTGCAGAGGCATTCGTGCTGCCGTCGATCTGGTACGAGAACGCGTCCCTCGCGCTGCTCGAGGCCATGGCCGATGGGTTGCCGTGTCTTGCCACGCGCATCGGCGGGAATCCGGAATTGATTGAAGATGAGAAGCAAGGATTTCTCGTCACGCCAGGCGATGTTAGGGATTGGCATCGCGCGTTGCGTCGGTTTCAGGCGCTTTCGTCGGAGTCGCGCGCGCGGATGGGGGCCATCTCGCGGGAAAAGGTTCGTCTAACCTATACCTGGCAGACCCATCTTGAAAATCTGGAAATATGTTATAACGAGGCGAAGGGGTAGAGGATTGCTCGAACATGCGTTGCTTCGATAAGTTCTGTTCTATCGCGTGCTCTCTATGAACGTGCTTCGTCCCATGATCGTCTGGCTGTTCGTTCTCGCCTGTTTGGCGAGCGCTTTGCCGTCCACCGTTTTGGCGGCGCAAGGGACGCAGCAGGCGCCGAAGCTGCTCAATCTTTTTTTGAATTATTTTATCAGCGATGAGGATCCGGCCAAGCTCGCGCAATGGGATATCGTGGTGCTCGACATGGATCAGCAGGCGCGGTTTCCGGAAAAATTGCGCGAGATCAAACGCCGCAATCCTCACACCAAGCTCCTCGCGTATGTGAGCGCAAGCGAGATTGGTTTGGCGCGCGGGAATGATCTGCCGTCGTTTCCCGGTCGCCAGTTGGTGGACGCGCTTCCGGAAGCGTGGTTCTTGCATCGTGCCGACGGCGCGCGCATCAGTTGGTGGCCCGGGAACGCGATTTTGAATGCGAGCCATGAGGCGCCTTTGGTTAATGGTCAGCGCTGGAATCAGTTTCTCGGGCCGTTCATTCGCGATCGAATTTTGTCGTCCGGATTGTGGGACGGCATCTTTTTGGATTCCGCGTACGGAGAGATCACGCCCTTTGCCGGGACGGACGTGGATCTCAACAGCGATGGCCACAACGATCCGCCTCGCCAGAATGATGCGGCGTATCGCGCCGGCATGCGCGATCTGATTCGTAACGTGCGTGCGGCTGTCGGTTCCCAGGTTCTCATCATGAACAACAGCAGCGCGGCATATGCGGATGTGACGAACGGTGTGTTGTTTGAAAATTTTCCTCGCGATGGGTGGGCTTGGCCGTTTGCGGAATTGCGACGTTCACTGACGCAGAACGTATCGCCGAAAATTTCTGCGGTGAACACCAACACCAATAACGAAGAGACGCCAGCGAACTATCGGTTGATGCGCTACGGTCTCGCGAGCGCGCTCGTGGCGGACAGTTATTTTTCTTTTGATGCCGGCGACCGTGGCCATCATCGCACCTGGTGGTATGACGAGTACGGCGCAGCGCTTGGAGACGCGGTGGGCAAAGCGCAGGTAGTTCGTGGTCCAAAAGTTGGCGCGTATCCAGCGTTGTGGAGTCGCGCCTATAGCGGCGGTCTCGCGCTCGTGAACAGCACCGCGCGTGCAGAAACGGTCTCGTTGCCGGGTGAGTTTGAACGTTTGCACGGGACACAGGATCCGGTCGCGAATGATGGAGCCATTCTCGATCGTGTGGTAGTTCCTCCCCAGGACGGGGTGATTTTGATGCGGCACGCCGGAGCCCAGGCCATTCACGGATCGGCGTTTACCAATGGAACCTTCTTTCAGGTATACAATGCCCAAGGAATACGAACACGCAATGGGTTCTTTGCCAGTCGTGATGATGTACCCGGCGGCGCGCGTGTCATGATGAGTGACGTGGATCAGGACGGGTTGGATGATGTGATTTTTACCCAGGATGGTCAGCTCACGGTGCGCTGGGGAAAGGGCGGCGCGCCTTTGGTGATGCGACCCTTTGGCTCTGGCTATCACGGCGACATTACGTTTGCCGTGGGACAGACGAATCACGATCCGGCTTTGGAGATTGTGATGACGCCCGCGACCGGACACACCGCAACCGTCGTGATCGCGGACACGCATGGGCGCATTCTGCGTTCATGGCTCGCGTATCCTCGAGAGTTTACGCGTGGCCCGTCCGTCGCGTTCGGCGAAGTAGACGGGGATGATCGGCTCGAAATCGTCACAGGGCCGGGCCGTGGCGGC
>OBEQ010886090.1_pt1 | contig 36482 bp, 30 predicted proteins | sample 1670901 | NCBI WGS metagenome assembly OBEQ01 (sample SAMEA104232315, study PRJEB22302) | groundwater metagenome | biome: forest; feature: aquifer; material: groundwater | place: USA | collected 2011-08-07 | depth 5.4 m | reverse complement strand
TGCATTTAAATTTTTTAAATTACTTAAATGATTTATATCAATTATTTTATCATTATTCATTGCATTTAATATTTTAATTTTTGTTAATTTTGATATTCCTCTTTGACTAACTGCACAATCATGTCCAGAAATATCTAATTCTTCAAGTTTTTCTAAAAAATTTATATTTATTATTTCATCATTTGAACTTACGTTTAATTTTTCAATTAATTTTAAGTTTGATATTCCTTCCTGATCTACACCACAAATAAATGACGCATCTAATTCTTTTAATTTTTGTAAATGATTTACATCAACAATATTTGTGTTACCATTTACATTTAATTTTATTATGCATGTGCATTTATTCAATATTTCTTGTGTTATATTTTGTGAATATAATTCGGTTATTTTATCATTTATATTTATTATATATTCAAATGTTTTGTTATCTATGTTATTTATTGTTCCTATTATTTTTGTTAAATAATAATCTATTGAATTATATTTGTGTAATACATCATAATATTTATTTTCATTAATTATGTATTTTTCGATTATAAAATTAAATATTTCGTCCTGTTTATTTAACATAAAATAATCTATTAACACAATATATTTTTCAATATTTTCTTCTGTATATTCTATATTTTGATAATTTTCAGAAATATTTATTAAAAATTCTTTAAATTTTTCATATGTTATATTTATTTTTAATATATTATATGCTATTTTTAATGTTTCTTCAATATCTGTTTCTTTTGGTGTTTCATTTATATCATTTAATTTTTCGTATTTTTCTAACATATTTCTAATATATTCAGATTCAATATATAATTGTTCCATTTTGTTGTTTTATTATTATTGTGTGTTATTATTGTGTGTTATTATTGTGTTATTATTAGTTTATATTGTAATACGTTATATACATTATTTATTTACAATTTTTTTATTCTTATCGTTAAATATTTTAATTTTTTTGGTTAAAAAAATAGCATTTTTATGCATAAAAATTTAATATTTTTATTTGTTTATTTGTTTTTAATTAATTTTAATTTTGATATCCAACCATTATTTTGTGTGTCAACTAATACGAATTTTTCAATATGTCCTTGATATACATCATCATGTCCATCTGATATATCTAATTCTTCTAAATTACTTAAATGATTTATATTTGTTATTTTGATGTTGCAATGTATATTTAGAATTTTAATTAATTTTAAATCTGATATTCCTTCTTGATTTACACCACATTCATGTGAAATATCTAATTCTTCTAACAATGACAAATGATTCACATTTGTTATCATGTCATTATTAGATACATTTAAACTTTTAATTAATTTTAAATTTGCTATTCCTTCTTGTTTTACTCCACATTTTAAAAATAATGAATGGGAGAATACCGAACATGATATGTTTAATTTTTCTAAATCACTCAAATGATTTACATCATATATTCTGTCATTGCTACATACATTTAAAATTTTAACTAATTTTAAATCTGATATTCCTTTTTGACATACACCACATGTCAATGATATATCTAATTCTTCTAACAACAATAAATGATTTACATCTTTTATATTGGTATTGCGAGATGCATTTAATTTTTTAATCAATTTTAAATTTGTTATTCCCTCTTGACGTACACCAGATCTATTCGATATGTGTGATATGTTTAATTCTTCCAAATTATTTAGATGATTTACATTTGTTACATTAAAATTATTTGGTATGTTTAATTTTGTTAAAAATAAACATTTATCTAATATTTCCTGTGTTATTAAATGTGAATATAATTTCGTCATTCCATTATTTATATTTACTATGTATTCCAATGTTCTATTATTTATTGTATTTTCAATTTCTAATTTTTTTGTTAAATAATAATCTATTGAATTATACATATGTAATTTTTCATAATATTTATTTTTACCAATTATGTATTTTTCTATTATATAATCAAAAATTTCATCTTGTTTGTTCAACATAAAATAATCTATCAATGTTATATACGTTACTATATTTTCTTCAGTATGTTTTAAATTTTTATATTTGTCTGAAATATTTATTAAAAATATTTTATATTCTTCATATGGTATGTTTATTTTTAATGTATCATATGCTATTTTTAATGTGTTTTCAATGTCTGTTTTTGTATTTTTTTCATTTTCGCTATCATTTTCTGTTAATTTTTCTAACATAATTTGTATGTATTCCGATTCAATGTATAATTGTTCCATCTTAACCACCTTATTGTTGTTTTTATTATATTATATAACATTATTATTTCAATTTTTTAATTTTTTAATATGTTATATTTTTGTTTATTGTTTATTGTTTTTATTATAAAAAAATTTGTTGTTGTAATAATGTCATACAATTTCAATTACCATTGTATATTACATTCTTGTAAATTATTAAAATGTTTCAAATTTGTTATTTTTTTGTTTCCTTTTATATTTATTTTAGTAACTAATTTTAACTCTGATATTCCTTCTTGATTTACTCCACAATAATCATCTGATATATTTAACTCTTCCAATTGTGTAAGATGATTTATGTTTGTTATTTTATCGTTGCCACACATATTTAAAATTTTAATGAATTTTAAATCTGATATTCCTTCTTGATTTACACCACATCCATATGATATATTTAATTCTTCTAACAATAACAAGTGATTTAAATTTGTTATTTTGCTGTTGCAAGAAGCATCTAAAATTTTAATTAATTTTAAATTTGATATTCCTTTTTGATCTATACCACACATATAATTTAACGGAGAATGTAACAAATAAGATATGTCTAAATGTTCTATATATTTTAAATGATTTACATTTGTTATTTTGTTATTATTACTCACATCTAAAATTTTAACTAATTTTAAATATTTTATTCCTTCTTGAGAAATTCCACAACTCCATGAGATATCTAATTCTTCTAATTTGTCCAAATGATTTACATCTTTTATTTTGTCATTATCACTTGCACTTAAAATTTTGATTGATTTTAAATTTAATATATTTTCTTGAGAAATTCCACATTTAGAACCTGATATATGTAATTCTTCTAAATTATTAAGATAATTTATATCATGTATTTTGTCATTGTATTCAATATTTAATTCTTTTAAAAATATAAATTTGTTTAGTGTGTTTTGTTTTATGTTTGATGAACATAATTTTGTCATTCCATTATTTATATTTATTATATATTCGTATGTGTCATTATTTATATATTCATATGTGTCATTATTTATATGAGTTTTACAATATTCTTTTTTTCCTAATATTTGTGTTAAATAATAATTTATTGAATTATAATTGTGTAAAATGTCATAATATTTATTTCCATTAATTATGTATTTTGTTATTATAAAATTAAAAATTTCTTCTTGTTTATCCAACATAAAATAATCTATCAATGTTATATATTTTACTATATTTTCTTCAGTGTATTTTATATTTTCATAATTTGTTGAAATATTTATTAAAAAATCTTTATATTCTTCATATGATATATTTATTTTTAATATATCATATGCTATTTTTAATGTTTCTTCTATATTTTTGTATTTTTTTGCTATATTTATTAAATTTGATTTATATTCTGTATATGACATGTTTATGTTTATTTTTAATATGTTAAATGCAATTTTTAATATTTCTTCTGTTGTTGTGTATTTTTCAATTTCGTTAATTTCATCAATTTCATCATTATTGATATTTTTTAATTCTTCTGTCATATTTCTAATATATTCCGATTCAATATATAATTGTTCCATTTTGTTGTTTGGTATTGTTATGTTATTATTAGTTTATATTGTAACATATTATATATACATTATTTATTTACAATTTTTTTATTTGCAATTTTTTATAAATAATGTGTTTGTTACAAAAAATATTTTATATTAAAATGAATTTGTATAAAATATGTTTAAAAAGATTCACAAAATAAATTTACAATTTATTATTTTAATTTATTTTTTATTTTAATTTATTTTTTATTTTATTTTGTTTTTATTGATATTGTTCTATTGCCATTTTTTGATTTAGAAAATGTTGTTAAACTTGTTTTTTTTGATTCAAATGATTTATCAGTTGTTTTTGAATAATCAGATTCTTTGCTTTTTGATTCATTGCTTTCATAATCATCAAAACTATTTGAATTATCAGAACCATTTGAACTGTTGGATTTATTTGTATTGTTTGTTTTATTTACATTATTGTTGTTTAATTTATTTACATTATTGTTATTTGTTCTGTTGTTGTTATTGTTATTGTTATTTTTATTCATTATTATACTTGATGCTGATGCTGTTGTGCTATATGAACTATTTGTGCTATTATCTTTTTTATTTTCCATTTTTTTAGTTGCTTCCCTTATTTCTTTTTCTCTCATATCTTGTTTTGGGTTTTCATGTATATTATTTATATTTTGTTTAATGGCATTTAATTGTGATTTTATACCATCTGTTCTTTTAAATTCATTTTCTTTATAAAATGAATTCATTTTTTCAAATTCTTTCCTTTTCAATTCGTCATCTTTTTGTTTTATTGATACCATATGTGAATGTTGTTGTTTTGATGGTTCTCCATTAGATTGTCTTTGTTTCATTCGTTCTTTTTCAATTCTTTCCCGTTCTAATTCTAATTGTTGGTTTCGAATTAATTCTTTTTGTTGTCTGATTAATTCTTCATGTTCATTCCATTTTTTTTTCATATTATTTGAATTACTTTTATTTAAATTAGCCGCGAAATTCATTTGTTTAAATTGATTAATTTGACGTTGTGCATCTTCTTGTTTTTGATATTGTCTTAATTTTTGTTCATATTCTTCTTCTCGCTTTTTATTATCATCATACATAAGTGGACTAACTGCCAAACAATATAACAATCTCATTTCAGGTGATGAATCTTTTCCAGGCGATCCATATTTTACATACATTTCACTCCATATTTGTGATAATTCTAATGATTGAGAACGAATACCATTTGACCAACCATCTAAATTTAAACCAATATCATATGATTTTGCACAAGATTCTACAAAAGATGCTGTATGACATGTCCATAACGTACATTTATTAACAAACCAATCTTTGTGTTGAATATTTTTATGTATCATCAATTCACATTTCATTAAATAATAATCTGATTCTAAACTATAAGATTGTGTTAATTTAATACCACTGTATTTTGCCAATTCACCCAATTGTGTTATTAAATCCATTTTTTTAATTAATTGTTGTTGTTCAGTTAATTTATCAAAATCATCAACATCACCAAATAAATCTTCATATATTTTTTTATTTGTGTATTTTTTTTCACCATCATATTTGTAATCTTTTGTATTATCACTATTTTTATTTTCATCAAATATTGATTTTTCATTATCACTATTATTATTTTTAGAATAAGAATCAGCAATATTTGTTCCATTTTCAGAAAAATAATCATCCATAACTGATGAACGTTCTTCATCACCTAATTCAGAGTGTTCATCAATTGTTGATAATCTTTTATCTGTTGATACCATTTTTTCAGGATTTTGTATTTTATCTAACATATAATCGGTTGAATAACTTATTTTAGGATTCTCATCAGCTTTTTTATCTGACATAATATAATTATTATATTATACTATTTTTAATATATAAACCTATTTTTATTTTTTATAAAATATAAATTGTCAATGTAATTTATATTTATAAATAATGATGTATTGTGGTATTGATAACGCATATAAAATCAATGACATTCAATACGATAACATCTCTAATAATAATTTTTTGCAATGGAATAGTAATTCAAATAAAAATGAATCATTAAATCCCATTAAAAAAATGACCCATAGAGAATGTATTGAAATATATTTAAATCCAAAAAATAATCCGAAATATAATGATTGTATAAAACATATTAATAATTGTCATCTTTGCAAAAAACATATTGACAACAACAATGGTAAAAATACTAACAGTAACAGTATTAACAGTAACAGTATTAACAGTAACAGTATTAATAGTAACAGTATTAATAGCAACAGTATTAACAACAGCAACAGTATTAATAATAATAGTTTTAAAAATAAATCAAAATTTTCCATTAATAATTCAAATCAGTTTATTTCTGAAAAATTTAACAGTGATTATGACATTAATGAAGATGCAAATAATATACATAATTTTGATAATAATTATGATGACAATTACAACAATATTTATGATGATAATTACAATAGTAATTATAACAATAATTATAACGATAATTATCAAACAAATAAAAATAATTTTAATGACAATAATAATAATGATGATGATAACAATAATAGCATCAGCGACAATGATGATAATGGTAATAATAACGATTATGATAATTATAACAACAAATATAATAGCAATGATCAATCAAGCATAATTTCATATAATGATGAAAATGAATATAAAAACAAAAACAACAACAAAAATAAATTTAAAAACCAAACACAAAATTATTTAAAAAATATTCAAAATCGCAAATACATTGACCAAAATGAATATTATGATAATAGTAATAGTAATAACAATAGCAATAGCAACAACGGTGGTACCATTTCAAAAAATTATCAAAATAAATTTATTAATACTTTTCAACAATATTTATTGAATGATATTCAAGAAAAAAAACAACTGAATAGTAAAATAAATGATTTAATTAATTATATTGCATTACAAGAAAATAATAAATATAAACAAGACAAACAAGATTTATTAAACAAATTGGATTTACAAAATAAACAAAAATCAAATAATACAGAAACATCTAATTATTTGGGTTTGTCAAAAACAAATGAATATGTTGTAATTTGTGTAGTAGTTGTTATTATGATGTTATTAATTGTTGATATAATGCTTCGTGTTAAAATATAATAAACAAAAATTTTATTAAATTCAATTATTAAATTTTATTATTAAATTCAATTGTTAAATTTTATTCAGTAAATTTTATTTGGTAAATTTTTATTTACATATTTCTCCATGAAATATACAACATTGTTGGTGATATAATTTCTGCATAAAAATCATTTTCAATTAATTTTTCAGAAATATATTTTAAACATTTAATTGAACTGAAATCAGTTTTATTTTGTGCAATTTCAAATGGTATTGTATAAAATGTACTTTTATTTTCGTCATTTAAAACAGTGTAAATATGCCCTAAACATTTGTTATAAGAATCTTCTAATTTTTGATGCAGTTCTTTTTTTAATCTTGTTCTATTTGCAATTAATTTATTTTTAATATGTGTTTCGTTAATTTTGTTATATAATGTATCAACATTTATGTCTGATTTTTTGTTGTTTGTTATTTTCATATCATATAATGATTCAATATTAAATTTATCCATTATAAAATAATGAAATAAAATATTTAAGTTATTCAATTGATAAATTTGTAAATTTGTAAATTCTGTTCGCAAAAATAAAAATTAGTAAATATAAAAATTAGCAAAAATAAAAATTAGTAAATATAAAAATTAGCAAATATTTATTTGTTAACCAATATTCGTATGTTTGTGTGTTTGTGTGTTTATGTTTATGTTTAACAACTAATATTTATTTGTCACAGATATTTATTTGTCACAAATTAAACTCCATTCTTCTCCATCTTTTTTAATGGTATCATAATATGAACCAAAAAAAGTTAATTCATCTTTAACAATAAATTCAAAATTTTCGGTGTCAATTGCATCACATACTGCATTTTCGCATTTTCCTCTAACTGTGTTGAAATCACCAAATGCAAATACAGAACCAGTATATTCAATCATTGTTTTTTGTAAATTTTTCATTGTTTTATAACCTTGATTATTCACTCCATCACCTTTAAAATCAAGTGGAAAATGAATACCCCAAACAATTTTATTTGTCACGGTTTTAATTCCAATAGCACATGAACCAAATCCTTCACTTAATATACTGACACCATAATATAAATCAATATATTGCATTGCTGATTCAGAACAAAAAACAGAAATACCAAATGACATTCCACTTGGATCTTCATTATTTCTTTTTTCTGTAATATATTTTAAATTACAGTATTTTTCAATACTATTTCTCATTTCAAACCATGGATGAATATTTAATTTATTATTCATGCCACCTGTAAATGACATTCTTGATGATTCTGAAAAAAATACAATACAACTTTCATCTTTATTAAATTTGCTAATAACTTTATTAACTAATTCACATAATGCAAATAATCTTTTAAACAATGGTTCATCATTCATATTTGATCTAACTGAATTATCAAGTGAAACATAAAGCCAATTAATATTTTCACAAAATACATGTGTAATTAAATGATCAGTTGTTTTATAAATTTTTTGTTTTCTTTCTTCAGTGATTAATTTGTAAAAATTTTGTTTATTTTCTTCTGTTAATGAATCACCATTTACGATATCATATAAATTTGCAACAACATTTTGTGCATTTTTATTTCTTAATACATTGTCTAAACAACTTGCTGGTACAAGTTCATTTTCGCTAATAATTACTGCTTTATTCATTGTGTAGTTTTGTTTGCGTTTTTTTGTTTATGTTATTGTTTTTAATTGTATATTGTAATAACGTGATGAGAGTTTTTTATCAATTTTTTTGGAATAAATGTTAAACAATACACATTAATTACTTTATTTGAAATTAATTATTAAAAAATTGATAAAAAAATAATCATATTATAAATTATATTTTAAATGGAAGATATTCATAATAACTCAGATGCAAATAATAAATCTAATGACATATGTGGTTTATTCAATAAAATTAGTTTAAATAGTAATTCAAATTGTGGAACAGGTGCTGGTGGAAAAAATACAAATGTTAACGGTAAAAATTACGAAAAAATTACATCAATTGAAGATAAATTAAATAAAAATGGTTTTATCAAAACTACTTTTAATAGTAACAAACATTATTATTATGAAAAAAATAATGATGTTAAACAAATAATATATTTGACACAATACAGTTTTAAATTTTATTTCAAACAATATTTAAATATGAATATCTCTATGTGTCCAGATGAAGCGTATTTAACAATTTATACAAATAAAAATACAAATGGTAATAACAAATACAATTTGAAAATTTTAGAAAAAAAATATCAACACAATTCTGGTTCAGTCGACGAAAAATTAAAAACAGGTAAATTTAATGAAAATTTATATAAATTACACATTGACAATGAAATTGAAAACAAAAAATTATTATATGAATTTACTGTTTCATATGCATTTTGTATAAATAATTATTTGAAACAATTACTTGTAACAAATAAAAATAAACATAAATATTGGTATGATTTAATTGTGTCGGATGATATAAAAATTTTTTATGGTGATGATGATAATTATTTCAATTTGTTATTTGAATGGATCAATTTTTAAATAAAAAATTAATTAAAAAAAAATTTTATTTTTTTTTGATCCAAAATTAAAATTTAATTTTAATTTTAATAGGATTTAATTAAAATTTCGTTAATTTTGTCAGACGGTTTTTTTGAATTAATTGTTCTTTTACATAATATAGTTTGTATACTAAATTTTTTATCTGTAAAATTTTTTTTAACAAAATCTGAATCTGAATTGCTCATTAAAAAATTATGTTTTTTACATAATTCAAATAATAATTCGTGTTTTGCTGTTCCAAATCCATTTGCAACATATCCGACAAATGAATTATTTTTAATTGGTGCATATGGTGGATCTAAATAAATAAAATCATCAATCAAAACAGATTCAAATGAATGTTCAAAATCAGAACAGATAAAATTTACATTTTGTATTAAATTTGAAACATCCATTAAATGTTTTCTGTTTACAATTTCTGGTTTTTTATAATTTCCATATGGAACATTAAATCCATTTGGACCTTCACGATACATACCACGAAAACATGTTTTGTTTAAAAATATAAAATATGCAGTTCCAATACATGTGTTTTTTTCAATCTGTGTTAATTTATTAAATTGTTGTCTTATCCAATAGTAATATGATTCTTTTGATGTTTTCGCTTCATCAGAACTATTTGGTTTTCTATTTACAATGTTTGTGTCAATAAGATTAAATTCATTTATAATTTTTTCAATTTCATCTAATATATTATTTGGATTATTTTTGATATTTACATACATATTTATTAATGTTTCATTAACATCATAAGCATTAATAGTTCCGTTTAAACATATTTCATTTTTTTTAATAAATTGTAATAATTCGAATAACACACTTCCTCCACCTAAAAATAATTCATGATAATTATTAATTTTTTTTGGAAATAATTTTATTATGTCATCTATTATCTGTGTTTTACCACCGATCCATTTTATAATTGGTTTTATATTGTTGTTTTCATTATTCATGATATATTATATTGATATATAATTGTTATATTGTAATAAATTCAATTTTTTTAGTTAAAAAAAATAGCATTTTCGTGTTTTATGAAAATTCAATTTTTTTAGTTAAAAAAAATAGCATTTTTGTGTTTCATAAAAATTCAATTTTTTTAGTTAAAAAAAATAGCATTTTTAGTTGTAAAAATTCAATTTTTATTTTAACATATGTAATTATTATAACATAGATTATGATTCCAGTTTATAAAGGTAAAAGAAAAGGAATATTAGTTGTTAGTGGTGGTGGAACAAAAGGTTTAGCTGGATTGGGTGCAATAAAAAAATTAATGGAAGAAAAAATAATTGTTCAACCTGATATATTATGTGGAACATCTGCTGGTGCAATGATATGTATGTTACTGAATATTGGATATCATCCAGAAGAAATATATTATTTTCTATTAAACATTGATTTTACATCACTTGTCACATTTAAACTTGAAGATTTATTTGATGATGTTCATTTTGGTATTAATTCGCCTGAACCATTTGGTTATGTATTAAAAAAATTAATGGAAGGAAAAAATATAAATTCAAAAATAACTTTTAAAGAATTAAAAGAAAAAACAAATCAAACATTAATTATAACTGGAACATGTTTGAATACAATGTCATTGCATTATTTTTCGGCAAATGATACACCTGATGATTTTGTGTTAGATGCTGTTCAAATATCAATTGCAATGCCTATTATATTTAAACCACATAAATACAAAGATAAAATTTGGATAGATGGAGGATGTGTTAATAATTATCCAATTGATTTATTTCATACTTGTTTAGATGATGTTATTGGAATTTATCTTGATGATGAATGTATTGAATATCAAAAATTTGATGATGTACAAACATATTTGTTGCAAATATTTAAATGTATTATTAAAGGTACAAATATCACAAAAATAGAATTTTATAAAAAACATACTATACATATTGAATGTATAAATGGCGTTTCAACAAATTTTGAAATGACAAGTGAACAAAAAGAATATTTATTTAAACAAGGATATGATAAAGCAACACAATATATTACAAATCAATCAAATGTGTGATTATTTAAAAATATGAAATTAAATAATCAAATGATCGAATGATTAAATGATTAAATGAACAAATAATCGAATGATTGAATGATCAAATGATTGAATGATCAAATAATCAAATGATCAAATGATCAAATAATCAAATAATCAAAAATCAAAAATCAAATGGTTAATATTTAATTTTTTGCTAAAAAATATTTATAAATATATTATTTATAAATACATTATTTGTAAATTTATTATTGTATATTTATTGTTTGTAAATGTATTGTTTGTTTATAAATGCATTATTTGTAAATATATAATTTGTAAATTTATTTTTTTTTAATTGACATCATCACGTAAAATTTGTTCATTAATATCATTGATATCATTTATTTGCAAATAACGCTGTGTTTCTCTTACATTAGATTTTAAATTACTTTTAATCATTGTTTTAATTTTTTCATTTTCTTCTTTTCTTTCATTCATTAATCTATTAATATCTTTTTCGGTTAATTTATTGTCATTTTTTTTATTTTTTTTCCATTCAAGCATTGAATCAATATTAATATTATCTAAATCATTTGAAATTATTTTTGGTTGTAAAGAATTAATTTCACTGTAACATCCATTTGAAAAATTACCAAAATTATTATTTGGATCAATAAATAAACTGCAATTATTATTAAAATATCCATTTAGTGTGTCTAATGTTTTAATTTCTGTATTTTTTTCAATAATTTCTTTATGTGAATTTTTGTTATTTGTATTGTTTGTATTTTCCTTAGTATGTGAAATATAATCAAATATATCACTAACCGTAATATTTTTATTATTTGTTACAATATTTTTAATTCTCAAATCGTCATTTTCAATTTCATATATATTTCTTTCATTTTCAATATCAGATAAATTAATATTAAATTTTTCAATTGATTCTGGTTTTACAGTTTGTGTTACAAATGTATTTGTGTACATATCATCTAATTGTTTTTGTGTTAATTTACAAGTTGATGAATTTGAAAACATAAAATTTGATGAACTTGATAAATTTGTTGATGAATCAAATGTAGAACTGTCATTTGTGTCGTTGTTTGTTTCAAACATACTATCATAAATATTGTTAATTTGTTGAGTTGGTATGTTATTTTCTAATACATAATTTTTCCATTCGGTTTTTAATTGTAAATAACTATCTGGATTACTATTGTTATTGTTTGAACCAAGTTTTAAATCATATTCTTTTCTTGTAAAATTGTTTGATAATACTTCATATGCTTCTGTTATTTTTTCAAATATTTTAGAATTACCGCCATGATCTGGATGATGTTGTTTTGCAAGTATCATATATGCTTTTTTAATTTCTTTTGTTGTTGCTATCGGTTCAATATTTAAAACATTATAATGATTTGTTAGAATATCACTGTCATAATCCTTTTCTAAATTCTTTGACATAATATATATAATATATATGTGTTAATATTATTTATTTAAATACATAGGTTTATTTAAATAAACCTATAATTTTATTGCCATGTTTAAATGCAATATTTTTTATGGTATAACCTAATGCAATACTACACGTAAAATAAAATATGCTTTGTACACATTTATTATCACAAATATTTGTTAAATAGTCTTTTGTTGTTAATAAATTATTTTGATTACAAATGTTATTATCATACATTAAATGATGATGAATTATGCTGTGTTTTCTGTATTTTTTCCACAATTTTATTTTATCTATATCAAGATGTTTTATCATGTTATCTGGAATTATTTGTTTTGCATCATCATTTATATTAAAATGTTCTGACATATCACATGGCATTATTATTTTAAAATTTAATTTATCATGTAAATATTTCACCAATTTTTTTTAATAATTTATGTTTTTCAATGGATTTTTTATTATTTTTTATTTCTCTTTCGTCTGCATCATTTAAATTTGCATTTAATATTTGTAATATATTGTCATTAACAATAATATTATTGTCACTGTCATTATCATCATCATCGCAATTATTGCCTTTTATTCTTTCTGAAATATTGAATATAAGTTTATACATATTATAAAAATAAATGTTAATTTTATTTATAAAATTAAACTCAATATAAAAATTAATAAATTTATTAATTTTATTAAAAAAATGCAATAGTTACAAAAAATATTTAACAGTATTGATATGTAAAATTATTTAAACACATAGGTTTATTTAAACAAACCTATAATTTTATCTTTATGTTTATGTGCCATCACACCGCATGCAAAATAAAACACACCTTGTACATATTTATTATCACAAATATTTGTTAAATTTGTTTTTGTTGATTCATATAAATTATGTAAATTTTGTGTTAAGTCACTGATATTTTTAGTTATTTCAGCGCTATTGGTTGTTTTTGCATTATTTGATGTTTTTGTGTTATTAGATATTTTATTATTATTTATTGGTTGTGCAAATTTATTATAATCAACATAATTACCATTATCATTATCAGAATTATTATCAAATGCATTATATCCAGTTATATTTTGTTTTTTACTGTATAATAATGGATGTTGAATTTTATTTTGTTTTTTTAATTTTTTCCATAATCTTATTTTATCTACATCAAGATGTTGTAATATATCTGTTGTAACATTTTGTGCAAAATTAACATTGTTAACAATATTTTTCTCACACATTTGGGTATTATATGGCAAATGATGTTGAAATTCATTAAAAATTTGTTTTGGCATGTTGTTTTGGTTTTCATTATTTGTATTTTGTATTACATCAGTTTCTTTTTTAGAACACAAATTCATATATGTCAAATATTCGTATATGTCGTTAAATGAAATATCATAATTTGTTTCTAATATTTCATTGATTTTTTTATTCATTTTATATTCATAATTATTTTCATTATTTTTTTCATTTAGCATTTTTAGATCATCATTTATTTCTTCACGTAACTTTTGAAATTGCATTTCATTATTTTTTGAAAGTTGGCATTTTGAACTTTGTGTACAATTATATCGTTTGTCAAACAAATTATTATCTTCATTTTTTAATATTGGTATTGTGTTGTTATCATCAATATCGTTATTGCTATTGCTATCACTATCGCTATCAAATGCAATTGGTATTTCTTCTAAATTTGGTAGTATATTTTTTATATATGAATTTGAAGGTATATTTTTCATGTAAGAATCATATGAAAATGTATCGCTTGAAAATGGTGTTATTATTTCTTGTGGATTTTTATGTTGTTGTGGTACGTGTCTTATATCACAGTGTGTATTATTATTTTCAGAGTGTTCATTATATAAAAATGGTATTACAGTTTGTTTTGGATTTGGCTGTATCATTTTTATATCACAGTATGTATTATTATTTTCAGAGTGTCCACCACATAAAAATGGTGTTATTGTTTGTTTTGGATTCGGTTGTGAATTTATTAAATATGCATCGTTATTTGATGTATACATATAAGTATTATTCGGTTTTAAAACAAAATTTTGTTGTTTTAGGTTCATGTCATATATATGTGTTACATTTGATTTTCATCCAACAACTGATGAATTAATTGTTTGTGTTGTTTTTTTTGTTTTTTTTTTATTATTTGAAATTGATTCATCCAAATCGGTTTTATTTGCTATATCTGTTTTATTTTCATTATCATTGTCATTATTTGTATTTATTATGTTTACAACATTTGTTTCATCAACTACATATGCATTATTTTCAGACATCTGTTAATATATATTCATACAACATTTTAAATTTTCATTTCCAACCAACAGGAATAAAAATTAAGCAAAAAACAAGCAGATTATTTTATAATTTATTAACTGCATCATTAATTTGATTTGGTAAAACTCCATTTGTTTTTATTGTTTTTCCCGTCATTTCATCAATAACAAAACATGTTGGAATTAATTGAACATTGAAATCATTAAACATTTTATCATTTAAAGCACTTTCCCCACTGTAAATTTTGTCTATAGTAATATTGTCATTATTCATAAATTGTTCTTTAACTTTATTGTGTATATTTTTATCGAAATTCACACACGCTGGACATGTCTTTGATAAAAACACTATAATACGAATTTTTTTGTCATCCATTTTTTGTGGATATTCCTGATCATTTAAATTTATTTTTTCACTAATTAATTTTTTAAATTTATTTTCTTGTGTTTGCATTTTAACTTCTTGTTCAAATGTTTCACTTTTACATTTCATAAAATAATTTACAGCTATCCATAAAATAAGTAATAATAAAATTAATGTTGAACTATCCATATAATTATAACATCTAAAAATTAATTTATACAAATTTTTTTTATTGTTGTCTTATATATTATGGTTAATTTATCAGATGAATTTAAAAATGTTGAAATAAATGGTAGTGAGTATAAATATAATAATGATGATGATGATCTAGCTGAACCTTTTTCAGTTAATTATGATGCTGATAAACAAACAGGATATGTTATATTTAATGGCACACGTAATGAGAATGAATTCGGTATATCATATGATAATTATAAAATTTCTTACGAAAAGAAAAAGGAAAAAGACAAATACGAAAATTTAATGCTTGATGAAAAAGTTTATAAATCTACCAATAAAATACCAAAAAATTATGAAAAAAATAAAAAAAAATTTGATAATTTTATGAAATTAGCTAATAAAAATTACGTAACAAATCAACAAAACATAATTAGCAAATCGAGAACAAATTTATTAAAAGACACAACGAATATAAATAATACAACACAAAATCAATCACACATTCTAACTCAAACTGATCAATCACAAAATTTACAATTACAAAAAATTCTATCAACAACCAATCGCTCAAATAATCTCATTAATTCAAAAAATATTATTCCAAAATCAACAACTGTTTGGCAATATGACAAAGATGATATCAAAAAAGGCAAAGATACATATAAAAATATTGAAGGCGATAAATGTTATGATACATATTTACCAGATTGTAACAATATGTTAGCAGAATTAACAAAAAATACTCCTCCAGATTTATCAGTGTTTACAAAACAAAATTTTGCATGGGATACTAACACAATTAATATGGTTAACAGTATTCCCCCACATATTGCATTAAATATTTTAAAAGCATTAAAATTTAAACGTTATCAACATAGTGGTAAAATTGAAGATGTTAATCATTGGATGCAAGATAACAAAATTGATTCTAAAGATTTTGAAATGTATCTAAATGTTCTTGTTTCAATTGTTAATAATTTTTATTCAGGAAATTATAACACAAAACAATCAAAACAAAGCAATGCACAACCAAACAATTCTTCTTCATCAACAACAAGTGCAGAATCATTAGCTTTTAAAAATATTGGTTATTCATTTCCATCAACATATTATAATAACAATGTAAATGCAAATAAAAATGATGACATGAATTGGCAACAACTTAATAGACAGGAACAAGGACTTAATATGTTAAGTTTAAAAAATAGACCATTAGTAACATTAAATCCAATGGTTAAATTTATTATGGGTTCTCGTGGACAACTTGGTGGCAGTCCTGTATTAGACAAACAATTACAAGAATCACAATCTGTTTTATCTTGTACAAGTGGAATATCAAAAATATTAACAAGGTTGCTAAACAAAATGAAAAGTGTTGGTTATGAATTAGATTCAAAAGATGAAGAAGCACTTATTACAAAAATAAAACATTTAGAAGAGTTAGAAACTTATTTAAATGTCATTGCAAATAATATTTCAAAATATACAACACTTATTAATATGAAAGAAGAACAACGAGATTTTAACAATGCAGTAAATGCACAAAGTGGACTTGTTATTCCTGATGTTGAAAGTGCTAAAAATTTTGGTAAAACTATTAGTAATGAAATAAATGAATATTATGGCACTTTAAAAAAATATGATGAAAAATCAACAAAATTAACATCAGTCGTTCCAATACTTGTAAAAATTATTGCAGATTTTGAAAACAAACAACCAGACAGATTAATTCCATTTTAAACGCATTATATAATGCAATTTTATTTTTTATAAAATAAACATATATATGTTTATTTTTTTGTATAATTTAGTAATTAAAAAATATATTAAATTATAAGATACTTTTTTTATAAATATTATATATATGAGTAATCCACAAGACGCCTATAGCAAAATTTTAAATGTAAATAATTCGCAAAATGCTCCAATTATATCAACAAATAAAGCACAATATCCAACATGGACAGTTTCGCAAAATAAAGATGCATATGTAAATAATGGAAATAACCAACCAATTAACATCATAGACAACAAAGCTAACATTCCTGTTGGAAATACATGTCATGATACATATTTAAATGCAGATGAAACAAAATGTAATAATATTCTTGCGGTGTTAATAAATGACGATGCAAAATTAAATGAGATTATAGCAACATTAAATAACAATGAATTTGTATGGGATGAAAACAAAGTGAGACAGATTTCTAACATTCCACCATTTATTGCAAAAAATATTTTAAGAATATTCAAATTTCAAATGCATGCAAAAAGCAGAAAAATACAAGATGTTAAAAGTTGGATGCAAGAAGTTAAACAAAATGATATTAGTGATGATTTAAAAGCATATTTACAAATATTAGTTGATGTTGCAAATAAATTTGATTCTGAACAAAATAAACCAAAATATACACAACCAATAAAACCACAAGTCAACACACAAGATATTTTAACATCAAAAAATATCGGTTATGCATATCCATCTCAATACGCTCCTGAATCTAAAACAGAATCAGGTGATTTAACATGGCGAGAATTATCACAAGACAGACTTAATATGTTAAATTTAAGAAACAGACCTTTTAGAAATATGGTTCCAACATCTGTAAGATTAATATCAAACGGACAATATGGTGGTAATGACGGTTCATCAACAACTTTAGAAGCAACAATATCGAACATTCCAACAGCATTATCATGTTCAACAGGTGTTTCAAAAATATTGTTAAGATTAATAAATAAAATGAAAAGTGTCGGTTTTAAACTTGATGATGTTGATGAAAAAGCTCTTAATGATAAAATAAAATCTCTTGAAGATGTAGAAAAAAATTTAAATATTATTGCAAATAATATTTCAAAATATACAAAAGTTATTGAATTATCAGGTAGACAAGGCGATTTTAACGAACCAACAAATGCAGATAATGGACTTGTTGGAAATGCTGAACAATTTAAACAATCAATAAATGATGAAATTAGCAATTATCAAAATACTTTAAAATTATATGATAATAAATCAACAAAATTAACATCAATTATTCCTTTATTAATCGGAATGTTAAAAAATGTAGAAGAAAAACAAGAAGATAAATTAGTTAGTTTTTAAATGAATTAACAAATTTATATGCTGTTATTAAACATCACACCTGAAACACCATGAACAATAACTAAATTATTATATGTTATACCATAAGCTTTAAAAATATAATTTGTATAATTATCATCAATTTGATTAAATATTGTGTTCAATGAAAATGATGTTACGCATGACATATTAAATGAACCTGATGGTTGTTCTTTTTGTGGATAAAGTGAAAATGTTTTTACACCAAAACCAGTAGATGGTTTTGCTCTTTCAAAATTTTCAAATGGTATTAATTTGGAATAATAATCCATTTCATCAATTTCATTTGAATTATTTGAATTAATATTAAAAGAAATTCTTTTAATAACAGGTTTTTTTTTATTACTATAAAAATATACATTTTTATTTATATTGTTTACAAATGATGTTTCATAATTAAACCATTCATTTACATTTGCATTTGTAAAATATGCAATTTGTCCCATAAATATAATCCATTTACATGGATTTGTCATATTCAAATAATTTATATTTGTTATATTATTTAATACCATATTTCCTGAAAAATATATTTGTTCAATTAAATACATATTTCGTTGTTTATAAAAATTTATTCTTTCGTCTCTATCTAAATATACATATTCTGTCAACAAATACATATTTTTTAATGGTATTTCGGGTGATAAATTTATTTGATATAATTTTTCAATAAATGTTGTTTCTGGCAAGTCTTCTTCTGATGATATTGGTACATATATTGAACCACTCCACAAACCATATATAAAATAATTTTTATAACTTGTTAAGTTCATGAACGATAAATTACTTAAATGACTGTCATAATAATCAGAAATAGTTGTCATAAATGGTAAATCTGAAATTTTACGATAATATAAATTGTATGTTTCAACATCAAGTGTTGCAGTATTCCATGTTGCAATATCAACACTATCAAATTCAGCCCATGCAATTCCTTGTGGCGAATATTGTATCAATGGTTCACCCAAAATACCATTTCCAAAATATTTGCTTATTTGAATATAATGATTTGGTGTAAATATTGCACAACTTTGTAAATCTCTTAATTTAACATTAAATCTAACTGTGTTATATTCCAAACATAAAAGTGGTAATGAATTAGTTGAACTTTCTGAAAACCAAAATGTTAATGGTATTCGCAATTCTAATGATGTTATACCATTTTTTACATATTTATATTCATAAAAATTTGTTGTATTTCCAATGTACTGGTCCATTGAACCATTATGATTGCTGTAATTTAATTCATAATCAACAATGTTCATAAATTCTCCCCATTTTTTTTGTATTGTTTTATTTCCTATTTCTATTTCAACATAATCTATTATCACATAACCTATTTTTTTTGCCCATGAAAATTTTATTTTTTCATCCGTTTCATTTGTTATTGTTTTTAATATTGGTATTTCGGGCATCTCTATAATTAGCCATAATTTTGATAATAAATCGGCAGTTTTTGGTATCTCACATGAAAATATTTTTCCAAATTTTGGTTGATATAAAAAATTTATTCTTGTTGTTTCTAATGCAAAATTTGTATGTCTTCTATATATTATTTTAAAAAATGATATTTGTGGCTTGTAATTTAAAAACATATTTTCATCGTTATATGCAACTAACATTATTTCTCCAACCGTCATAATATTAATATATTCTTTATTTTTTTTTTTAAAATAAAAATAAATTTTTAATTTATTTGTTTATTAAAAATTTATTTATTAAAAATTTATTCGTTAAAAATTTATTGCTGTTCAGAATTTTTTAAATTCTTCAAAGATTTGTTTTCACAAATCTGTTCAGAATTTTTTAAATTCTTCAAAGATTTGTTTTCACAAATCTGTTCAGCAAATTGAATTTTTCTTTTTTTTAAATTTGAATTTGCATTTTCAAAATACACATTAAATTTTTTTATTAATTCTGTATCTGTTATGTATTTAAAATACAAATCATGGATTAATGTTTTGTTTTGTTCAACTGCATTTTTTAACCACAAACCAATATCTTTATCTTTATATAATTCATATTTTGGTGGCAAATTATTATTTATTTCTATGTATTCAAATAATGCATTTAACATTTCATCAAATGTATATCCATTTTTTTCAATATAAATATCTAATGCATTTTTAATAATTAAATTTTTAGATAATTTTATATATGTTTCATTACTAGTTGAGCGTATGTTTTTTATTTGTTCATAAAACCATGAACCGATATTAATAATTTTATGTATTGTATTTAATTCAGGAAGTCGTTTATTTATATTTACATATTCAAATAATAATTTCATTTTACTGTCAAACATGTGTTGTTGCGAACGAAATATATTTTTATCTAAATCATTCATAATAATTTTATTTTGCGATAAATTATTGTATTTGTCATTTTTTTTATTTGTAATGTTTGTTTTTTGCATACTATACCATGCTTCAATACTAGTGTCATCATAACATTGATACAAGTTAGGTATTGTTTTATTTTTTTCAACATATTCAAATAATAAATTTTTATTATTTAGCCATTCATCAGTTATTTCTAATGATTTATTGAATTGTGCAATAAAACCATTTATGTCATTATTTGCCATTGTTGAATATGATGTAAATATATTGTAAATATATTGTAAAAATTTATTGGTTATTTATTAGCCATTTATCGGTTATACAAAAAGAAATAAATATATTTTTCAATTTTTTTAATAATTATTGATTTGTGCAATAAATACAACTAAAATATTAAAACATTAAAACATTAAAACATTAAAGAATTCTATAATTTTTAAGTAATTTAAGTAATTTTACTGTTTTTAATTTTTTATTGAACATTATGCGTTCGTGAATATCTAATAATAACGAATTTTGATAAATTAAATTTATTAAAAATATGTCAGGTTTACTATAATTACGAATAAATGACAATGTCATATTTTTAACCAAATAAAATTTATCATGGATGATTTTTGTATTTTTTATTGCATGTAATGTTAAATTGCAAATATGAAATTTTGAAATCATAAACAATATTTTATTTTCTGATTCATTTCCATAACCATATGCATTACTATATGGATATAATATCATAATATTTTTAATAATTCTTGTAAATATTTTACATTCACAATTGACAGTAACATTATGAATTATAAATGAACTATAATTTATCGTTAAATTTCGTACACCAATAATATACAAATTACATGATTTAATGTCATTTTTTGCACGATGTGTATATATGGATAAATTATTTACATTTTCCAATAAAAATATTTTTTGCAATAATGATAATGATGTTAATATCATATTGTAAGTATGAATAAATATTATATTATTATCATATTTACAATTGTTAACATTTTTGATATTTTTCATTAAATATGATTGTTTGGTGTTGCTGTTTTTAATAATTTTATTATAAATATATTTGTGTGATGGTCCACACCAATATCTAACACTATGTGGAATCATAAAATTTATTTTTAAATTTTCACCTATTGAATACGCGAGATTATAAACACTAATGTTATCAACGCTATTTGGTATAATAATTTTGTTATTTTTCAGTTTGTTATAACAAATATTTATTTGTTGTATATAGTTTGATATCAAGTCGTATTTTTCGTAATTTAAATTTTTTTTTGTTTTTTCTTTGTATTTTTCTTTATCCATTGTAATATGACAAACATAATACAGAAAATGTTTAATATATACATAATACACTTAATTTTTCAATTTTTTAATAATTAAATAATTAAGCAATTAAGCAATTAAGCAATTAAGCAATTAAGCAATTAAGTAATTAAGCAATTAAGCAATCACATTAAAAAATTCAAACAAGACATATGTAATATGTGTTTTATTAAAAATGTATTTTGTATAAAAATATATTTATGAATATTTTATATTTTCCGTGATTATCTTTACAAATAATCTAACAATTATGTTTTTATTCATACCAAAAAATTTAAAAACTGCTCTTGGCGAATATACACTTTGCATAATATTATTTGTAAATTTATTTTTTGTTTGTAAAACTTTTTCCATTTTATTTACTAATATATTTTATGCATGATTATTACATCGCCAAATATTATTTTATAAAAACGACAAATGATAAATAATAAATATTATACATTTAATATCCAATATCCAATATCAAATATCCAATATCCAATATCCAATATCCAATTTAAAATTTGCTATATCTATAAATGTTAATGTTCCTACAATTATTTTTATGTTTGTCATAATATTCATAAAAATAATTATTTTGCAATAATTTTGAATACGGATTATTAATGTCATGTGTTTTACTAATTTCACACATATTTTTAATATATATCATATATTTTTTAATCCATGGTATCAATGTAATATTTTTATATATTTCATAAGGATATGGCATTCTTTTATTTTTATCAATAAATTCAATAATAATATCACACATGTATTGGACTGATGATATTTTTGTTTTTTCTAAATATGCATCAAATACATTTTTAATAATTTTATGTTGTGCAAAAAATTTATATGCAGTGTCATTTTTTGTAATAATTCCATATTTGATACCATTTAACCAACGTCCAATGTAACAACCTTTATATGTTTCATTACTTAATGGCATTTTATCATATTTTGTTATATATTCAATTAATAAAAAAGCATTTTGTCCAAATTTTGAATTCATTTTTATTTTATCTATTAAACTTGTGTTTAATTTGGAATTATTATTGTTATTGTTATTATTATTATTGTCATTAACAGCATTATTATTGATGGCATTGTTATCATTGTCATTGTCGTTGTCAATATTTGATAAATCATAATAATTATTTATTTCTTCAAATGTTATTTCTTCTGATACATTGTTATTTTCTTGTAAATTATTTAACTCATTTGTAGATGTAAAATCCATTTTATATAATGTTTATTGTTGTTAATTATATGTTTAGCAATGTTAACATATTTAATGGTAAATTATTTTCAATTTTTTATGATTGTATGTTAGTATGTTAATGTGTTAGTATATTAGAATGTTAGTATAAAAACATTTGTTATTTTAATTCAATAACCAATTATCTCCATCATATTCTCTTCCGTATGTTATTTCATCTTCATCTTGTTGATTATCATTAAATTTGTCGTTCATATGAATACGTTTAATTTTGTTATTATAACTTGAATATAAATTTTTAATTTTTAATAATTTTGAAATTCCTTTTTGATTTACTCCACAATAATAACCAGAAATATTTAAATATTCTAAATGGCTTAAATGATTTACATTTGTTATTGCACAATTTGAATTTGCATTCAATCTTTTAACTAATGACAAATTTGATATTCCTTGTTGATTTACACCACAGTCACCACATATATATAATTTTTCCAAATTACTTAAATGATTTACATCAATTATTTTGTTATTACCATTTGCAACTAAAATTTTAACTAATTTTAATTTTAATATTCCTTGTTGATTCACACCACAATTCCTTCCAGATATATTTAATTTTTCTAAATTACTTAAATGATTTACATCAGTTATTTTATTGTTATCGTTGGCAATTAAAATTTTAACTGATTTTAATTCTGATATTCCTTGTTGATTTACACCGCAATCATGACCAGATATATTTAATTTTTCCAAATTGCTCAAATGATTTACATCAGTTATTTTAGCATTGTTATTTACAATTAAAATTTTAATTGATTTTAAATAAAATATTCCATATTGATTAACGCCACTATTCCATGATATGTTCAATTTTTCTAAATTACTTAAATGATTTATGTTGGTTATTTTATTATTGTCATTAGCAATTAAAATTTTAACCGATTTTAATTTTGATATTCCTTCCTGATTTATACCACATTTTAACGATGCATTTAATTCTTCTAACAGTTCTAAATGATTTACATAAACAATATTTACATTGTTTTGTGCATTTAATTTTTTTATTAATTTCAAATTGGACATTCCATTTGATTGCAAAATAGTGTGATAATCGCCATAGCAAAGAATATTTAATTCTTCTAACAGTTTTAAATGATTGATATCAGTTATTTTGTTATTTTGACTGATATTTAAAATTTTAATTAATTTTAAATTTGTTATTCCTTCTTGTGTTACACCATTAAAATGTCCCGAAATATCTAATTCTTCTAATTTTTCTAAATGATTTATGTTTGTTATATATTCATTGTAACTTATATGTAATTTTTCAATTAGCATTAAATTTGATATTCCTTCTTGGTTTATTTTATTGCAACATAATTTTTTTAGTCTTTTTAAATAATTTACATTTGTTATATTGTAACAGCAATCTATGTTTAGATTCGTTACAAACATAAATTTATTTAATAATTCCTGTGCCATTGGTGCTATGTCCTCGTACTCTAAATTTAAATACAGTTTTGTTGTTTCTGTTAATATTTGATTATTTATGTTTATTAAATATTCAAATGTTTGGATGTTTATTTTATTTTCTTCTCCTATTTTTTTATAAATATAATAAATTATTGAATTTCGCGTGTATAACAATTCGTAGTATTTATTTTCATTAATTATGTATTCATCAACAATATAATTGAAAAAATCATCTTGTATATCTAACATAAAATATTCAACCAATATTACATATATTAAAATATTTTCTTCAGTATATTTTATATTTTTATGGTTTTCTACTATATTCATTAAATAATCAATATATTCTGTATATGTTATTGATATTTTTAATAATTCATATGCCATTTTTAATATTTGTTCAATGTTTGTATTTGTATTATCTTCTAACATATTTTGTATATAATCAGATTTTTTATGTAAAATTTTCATCATTTTTGGAATTTTTAATAATTTATGTGTCATTTCTAATATTTTTTCAATATTTTCATCTGTTTCATTTTCTAATAAATTTGCTATGTGTTTTGATTTTTTATGTATATTTTCCATTATTACTTGGTAATATTGCTGTTTCTGTTGCTGTTTCTATTATTAATGTTTTTATTATTATTGTTAAGTGTTATATTTTTTTTCAATTTTTTTTATTTTTTATAGAAATTTATAAAAAATATTTATCAAAAATTTAACACACATTGTATCCATCTATATGTTTTTTTGCATAACAATAATTAACTGAATGATTATTTCTTCCACATCTTGTGCAACAATAATTATCATTATTATTGTTATTGTTGTTATTGTTATTATTATTATTGTTATTGTTGTGACGTATGTTCGTACGTTTTAAATCGTTGGTATCATCACATTCATCGTCAAAAAATGTTAAAATATTATTTAACAAACATTTATCAGTTCTATGTGGAAATAAAATAGATGTTAAGCAATCACACTGTTTATTTTGTTTGACTTGTTTAACTTGTTTAATTTGATGTTGCGATATTGGTATTGGTATTGGTATTGGTATTGGTATTGTTGTTGTTGATATTGGTATCTTTACATTTTTTGATTTTGATAAACAATCTTTAACAAAATGGTCACTCGCACCACATATATAACATTTGTCATTTACATGCATCATTATTTGTTGTAATGTTTCAATATTACTTTTATTCAATATTATTTTGCAAAAACTACCACCACGAACATTATTTATTCCGTATTTTTCCATATATTTTATTGTGTATTTATCTTCGTCATATACATCACAATTATTCATTATTTCGATTATTTCAACTGGTTTGTATTTTTTTGTCCATTCCGCACCAATTGAATTAAAATGTTCACTAAGACGTATGTTTACATTATTTGTTTTTCCAATATAATATTTGTCGTTTTCTAATTTAAGAATATATATTGTTACCATTTATTGTATTAGTATTGTATGTTTATTTGGTTTTAAGTATCAATTTTTAATTTTATAGAAATGTTATAAATATAACGAACAAATTATATTTTTGTATGTTGTTAGATATATTTGTTGCAAAAAACATGCAATATTAATGTTTAACGGTAACGATTTGCGACATTAATATTTTATAATAAAATATGTGACGAATATATTTGTCAACAAGATATGTGTGACATAGTTATTTGTCGCTAAAGATATTGCAACATTAATATTTGTCGACAAGATATGCAACGAATGTATTTGTTGCTAAAGATATGTGACATCGTTATTTGTCGCTAAAAATATGCAACATCGTTATTTGTCGCAAAAAATATGCGACATCGTTATTTGTCGCTAAAACATGCGACGGATATATTTGTTGCTAAAAATATTGTAATATAAAATGTTAAATACATTTTATTGATAAAAAAATTAGCAACATATTTTTTATTGCTAAAAATATAATTTTAAAATTTATGAAAAAATAATATATGTTATATTCATTGTGTAAAAGTTATTTACCATTAAAATACTCCATAAAATATGTTTGATATGGACATAAATAGCATTTTTGATAATTGTTTGAATTTTCATCATTATTGTTAACTATTTTATTATTTAATTGTTTTGCAACTAATTCATACATTTCATCAGTTGGATTTTTAACATATGATATTGCAAGATGATTTTGTTTTATTGCGATTTCTTCCATTTGTTTAGTTGGTTTTTTAATGTGTTTTAATGCAAGCCCATCATTCAAAATTGCCAAATTACACAAGTCATCAGTTTGTATATAAATATGTTTTATTGCATTTCCATTTTGTCGAACGGCAAATTCATTTATTTTTTCAGTTGGATTTTTTATATGTTTTAAAGCATTACCATTTTGTTTTACTGCTAATATACATAATTCATATATGTAATTGTCAATTATTACACATAACTGTTTATAATCACATGGTTGAACACTGTTTATTCTAATGTTATTCATTTTATCATCGTTTAATTTGTCATTTAATTGTCTGATCATACATTTCGTTCTATCAAAAATGTCATAAACATATTCTATGGCATTACCATCTTTATTAATAGCAATTTTGCAAAATTCATTTATGTTATTTATAAATAATGTCATTTCATAACTATTTTGTATTTCTAAATATGATGAATAATAGCAATTAATATATTTTAATGCTTTTACATCTCGTTCAATTGCAAATTTACAGATTTCATTTGTTTGTTCTTTGACAAATTGTAACGCTTTCACATCTTGTTTAATTGCAAATTTACAGATTTCATTTGTTTGTTCTTTTACATATTGTAATGCATTTATATTTTGTTCAATTGCAAATTTACAGATTTCATTCGTTTGTTCTTTTACATATTGTAATTCATCAGAATAATTATGTTTTATAAACATTTTGCACACCAATTCAGTTTGATTTTTAATATCTTTTAATGAAATTTTTTGTTTTATTGCTAATTTACACATTTCTGTTGTTGGATTTAATATTGCATTAAATTTATCTATGTTTTCTAAATGTAAATTTTTTGCGTTAATTTTTTGTATATTTATATTATTTATGTCATTCATATTATTTTTTTGTTTATTTGTATTATTTTCATAATCCATATGATTCATTTTATTTGTATTATATTTAATTCGATTTATGTATTCATGTAATTGTTTATTTATGTTTTTACGGTCAGCAAATATACAAGGAAAAGTGTACATAAATATTACATAAGATATTCCAATTATTATGTTGTTCATATTTTTATTGTATAATAAATAATGTGTTTATTACTTTATTTACCGTTAATATTATTTTTACTATACACAAATATAATATATGTTATTTTTCAATTTTTTTTGTTACACATATGTTTATTAAAAAATATAAAAAAAATTAAAAATTATAAATTATAAATTATTTAGTCAATATTTTTTTTGTTTAAATATTTAAACACATGTTCTCTTACAACATCATTTTGTGATAAATCTATACATTTTTGGTCATTTGTTGATTTAATCTTACTTTTTTGTAAATATAACCAATTATATATGTTAGCACCTTTGTAATTTTCTTTTACTTTTGGTAATCTGTCATTTGTGTCAATAAATTCAAATAATAATGTAATCATTTCATTAAATGATTTTCTTTTGCCATTATTAATACCGTTCATATTCATGTTCATGTTTACATTGTTGTTATTTGCATGCACATTATTATTTACATTAATTTTTAAATATGTATCTAATGCATTTTTAATTATTAAATTTTGTGTTAGCAATGTGTACATTTCGTTATTGTGTAATTCATTGATTGGTATTTGTTTGAGTTGTTTTTTAACACTGTTAAACATTGTAAATACATTTACATTGTTATGAGTACAGCCTTTATAAGGTAATCTATTGTTAATATTTACAAAATCAATTAATGCATCTCGCTTTTTATTTAACAGTAATTGTTTTTTTAATAATTTTTGTTGCTGTTTTTGTACATTTATTTCATTTAAAATACGTGTATTTTCTTCACAATATTCTAACACATCACAATATACATTGTTTCGGTATTTTTCGTACAACATACGATTTAATTCATTTTTTACAATATTATTTGTTGACATATAACGATAATATTCATTAAAAAGAATATTGTATTGAATACCTACATTATTTGTTTGAAAAAAATAATCTACATCATTCATCATTTTCATTGTATTTCTGTGAAACCAGTTTCCAATTCTAACCCCGTTGTATCTTTTTCTACGCATGGGAATTATCTGTGTATTATCAACATATTGGTATAATGCATTTAAATAACGATTAAATACTTTGCTTTTACTGACATAATTTACATCCATTTTATGTTAGTTATTATTAAATGTTTAGAATATGACGTTGATAATTTCAATTTTTTTTATTAAAAAAAATAGCATTTTTATATGTGTAATAATTCAATTTTTTTTGTTAAAAATATAGCATTTTAATGATTATAAAATATATGTACTTGTTTACTATTATTGATATATTTAAAATTTAAAAATTTAATAGAATAGTGTTCTTTCATTAATATATTTAAAATTTGGAAATTGAATGGAACAGCGGTCTCTTATATATCCATAATAATGAAATATACAAATATTTGATAACATAGACATATTTTTAATATTGCTAATCATCAAAACAAAAACGCAAATGTTTTTAATTTTTGACACATTTGTTATAAGTTTACAATCAATTATATACAATGTATGTATATTTTTAACATATGTTAAATTTTGATAACAACTTGATAATGACAATGCATAGACATTATTCAAAATATTCATCAAATTATTGCAATTGTTAATTGTTAATGTATGTACATTTCGTAAATTTGACGCATTTATTCGATTTGTTGATTTTTGAAATGATAATAAATTTAAATTAATTTTATATACATTTTTCAAACAAATAAATAATTTATCATAATGGTTATAGTAATTTACCATTGTGTCAATATTCAATTTAATAGCATGAATATCATTTACATAAAATAATTTGAATATATTATTTTTATTAAATTTCATACTTAAATTGTTAATATTAATAATGTTGCATACATTTTTATGCATAAATTCACATTTTATTATTTTACGTGTAAAATAATTTTTATTTTGTTTATAACCAGATGATGTGTGTAAAATTTTAATGTTATTTGGTATTATTATATTGCATATTGGTAGTTCGTATATAAATTTAACGCTGTTTGGTATGATTACATATTTATTTATTTTGCTTCTAACATGTATTGCATAATTTGTCATAGGATTTGTGTTATTGTATATTTGTATTTTTTCTTTACTAGATTGTTTAAATAAATGATTGTTTTTGTTTTTGTTCATTTGTTTTACAAATCTTTCCAATAAAATATATCGTTTGTTTTATGTTGTATCATTCAATAATTTTATTGTTCAATTTTTTTATAAAAATAGTAAACATTTTTATTTCGTATAGTGTATTTTTTTACAATTTGTAAATACGTAAATATTTTGCAATACTGACACATTAGTAACATAATGTATTAAATGTATTAAAATGACAACGTAAATATTTTTATTTTTGTTATATTTCGTATGCATTTACAATTAGTTAAATTTAAATAATATATATTTTTAATACACATTAAATTTTGAAAACAATTTATTAAAAATAATGAATGAACATTATTTAAAATATTTAATATGCATTTATGATTTTTTAATTTTAGTAAATAAATATTTCGTAAACATAATAATGTATTTTTTTCAGATGTACAATTTGATAAATTTAAATCGACTTTATTTGTATTTATTAAACAAATAATTATTTTGCAAATACTACATTCAATTTGTGATGTATATCTTATACATAACCGAATTGAATAAATATTTTGTGTATGGAATAAACGATATAAATTTTGTTTTTTACAATACATATTTAAATTTGTAATATTGATAACATTAATAATATTTTTATAAATACAGTCACATGATATAATTTTGTGCGAAATGTATTTTTTATTATGTTTAAAACCATATTTGTAAATTTTAACACTATTCGGTATAATAATGTTACACGTTGGTACACCATCTATAAATTTAGCGCTATTTGGTATATTTTGTGCATTCGATACAGAATCTTCGAACGCCGCCAAATTTACATATGTTGTATAATTTGTTAAAGGCATTGTTTTACTATATGTTTCATAATATGAACGTTTTTTTTCTTTACAAAATTTTAATAGTGTTATTTTATCATTTTGCTTTTGCTGTTGTTTATTCATGAACATTATTTTGAATGATGTTAATTATAATTTTATGTGGTTTGATAATTTAATTATACAATTTTTTTAATGAATGTATATATTTTATAAAAATACATATATTATTTTTTCATTATATTATATTATATTGTATTATATTAAATTGTATTGCATTTATTTTAGCGTAATTTAATATGTGCAACATCAATATATTTTAAATTTGGCATTTTGGTTGATTTACTTCCTAGCACAGATAATTTATGAATAGTTGTTAATATTGATATATCAACAGTAAATTTACTATTACATATTATCGCAAATGTACAAATATTTGCATTTTTAATTTTAATATTATTTTCTTTATTTGAATTTACAGATAAAATTAAATTAAATTCATATATATTTTTAATATATTGCAAATCTTGTGTACAATTTCTTGATACTAAAGTATGAACATTATTTAAAATATTGTTTGAACAAATTTTATGGTCAATTTTTAAAAAAGTAATATTTCTTAAAATTGAAATGTCATTTAAAATTTTAAATGATACAAAATCAATATAAAATGTGTTTGTATTTTTAAAAAATATTAGCATTTTTTTTATGTCATAACAATTCGTATTTTTATCTTGATTCAATTTAATAAAACAAATATTTGACATTTGCAAAATATATTGTGCATTCTTTTTTATAAATTTAAAAAATAATTTATTAATGTTAATAATATTTAATATATTTTTATATTCAATATTACTTTCAATCATATATCTAATAATTTTATTGTAATTTTTTTTACGTTTACACCATGTATCTAAAAATCTAACACTGTTTGGCATTGGATTTGTATATGTATATATATAAATTGTAACATTTTTTACGCTATTTGGTATTATATATTTTTGTTCAATTATAATTGTGATATGAGTTGTATAATTTGATATAGGACGAATATTAGATTCGTGTTCCGAATAATGTTTTGTTTTGTATGTTTCTATTTTGTTTTTTGCTGTATTTTGTTCATTTATTGACATTATAAATGTTGTATTGTATTGTATTGTATTGTATTGTATTGTATTGTATTATTTATTTTACATTATTTAATTATTCAATTTTTTTGTTAAAAAATATTATTTTTATATATTTTATAAAAATATAAACGCATTTATTAAAATTTATTTTATTAAAATTATATTTACATTATCAATATATTTTAAATTTGGTAGTTTTGTTTTTTCGTAATTACATACAAATAATTTACGAATAGTTGATAACATTGATATATTTTTAATCATTTTACCATACATCAATTTGAATAAGCAAATATTTTTGATTTTTCGTATATTTGTAATATGATACACGTTTATTGAAAATTTCAAATGTAATATACATATATTTTTAATATATAATAAATTTTGATTGCAATTTTTAATTATTAATGTATGAACATTGTTTAAAATATCATTTAAACTGTGTTTATTATGCAAAAATAAATATTTAATATTTCTTAAAATTGAAATATCATTTATGCCTTTAAAATATCCAAAATTTAAATGCAATTTATTTGTATTTTTTAAAAATATTAGTGTTTTTTTTATGCAGTCAGAATGTCTTGTGTAATTATAAGAACTTATTTTGATAAAACATATATTTGTTACTTTTAAAATATTACATATATTTGTTTTCATGCATTTTATCCATAAATTATTAATGTTAATAACATTAGTGATATTTTTATATATGATATTACATTCAATAATTTTACGGTTATAATTTTTTCTATGTGTATTTAATTTTAAAATTTTCAAACTATTCGGTAGTAAATAATTGTGTATTCTGTTGTTACCTGTAATATTTTTAACACTATTAGGTATTGGTATATGTGAATTGTACAAATTTTGAACAACACAAACTGTATAATTTGATATAAACATGTTATTATAAGAATTACGTGATATGTGAATGCATCGTTGTTTATATTTTGATAACTTACCATTTATTGCCATTGTTATGTTATGTTATATTTTATGTTATTTAATCGTTAAATTATTTAATCATTCAATTTTTATTGCTTATGTAAATGAAAAACAATACATATATATTATTTTGTATATTTATTATAAAAAAAAATAAATTTTGATTAAATTCATTTAGATAGAATTATATATGTTTTGTTAAAATTATATATTTATTTATTTGTAACAAAAATGTCACATTCATTATCAGAAATAATGTTTTCATTATTGCTGTTGTCAGAAATAATGTTTTTATTATTACTGTTGTCAAAAATAATGTTTTTATTATTACTGTTGTCAGAAATAATATTTTTATTATTACCATTTTCAATTTCATTTTCATTTTCTTCATAAACATTTTTAAAATGTTTAATAAAGGAATATAATGGATTTAAATTATCACAAATATCAAAAATATTTTCATTATTTATTTTTTCATTAAAATTTTTTAAACAATAAATTCCATATGATTTATAAAATATTTGTAATCTTTTAATAAATTTTTTATCATTATATATTTTATCAACATGTTTATCTAACCATTGTTTAACAATTGCATTTTGTGATAAATTAAAATATATCATGCTATATGGCGATGTAATTAAATTATTTTTAATAATATATACCCAACTTTTAATTGTTACATCATTAGGTAACAACATTGTTCCTGAAGGAATTTTATTGTGTTCTTTAACATAATCAAATAAAATTTTTGTATTTTTTGATATTGTATTTCTTAATGATGTGTCACAATATTCAAATTGAATTGATTTATTTGATATGTTAGATGTATTGACAATACTTGTTAATATATTATTATAAACAATATTATTTTTAATAATTATTAAAATTATTTTAATATCAAAATGTATTTTAACATCGCTATACCATTTACCAATATGAAAACCATGGTAATAATCTTTAATAAATGGAACACGTTTATATTCTTCTACAAAATTTAAAAATAATTTTATTAAATTAAAATGCTTATTGTTACATTCATCTTCTAATAAATCTAAATCATCTTTAATGATTTTATTTTGTTTTAACGTATAATATATTTTTATGTAATTATGTGTATTTTGATTATAATAAAAATTTTTTGATACATACATATGGTATTTATTATGATTGATTAATATTATTTTTTTTATGGTTGAATACCATTTGCCAATGTTAACATTTTTATATAATGTATGTACATTTGGTATATCATTATTTGTATTTACAAATTCAAATAGCAATTTTGCATATTCTGTGTTGTTAATAAAATGTTTAGTTTCGTTGTCTTGTGCAACAATATTTTCTGATACAATTTGATTTAATGAATTTGTTTCATCAAATAAATTAATTTCATCGGATAATTCTGAAATAGTTCTATCTAAAACACATTTGTTAACAACATTAGTTGTTTCATCAACAATATTTGTTGTTTTATCAATAATATTTGTTTCAATATTCATATTACCATTGTCAACATCATTATTATTATTGTTATTATTATTATTATTATTATTATTGTTGTTGTTATTGTTAACACTTAAATAAAAATCTAAATCTTTTTTCATAATGTTGTTACATGATAATATAATATACATTTCATTTTCATCTGAAACAACATTATTTTTTAATTTTTCATAAAAATTGCCAACAAATGAATCTTTGAAATAATCATTTTTTTCTGGAATTTTATTATATGTTTCAACAAATTCAAATAATTTAGAAACATTATCATAGTCAAAAAATTGTATGTTATTTTCATTATTGCTGTTAACATTAACATTAACATAATTATCATTATCATTTTCAACATCTTCATCATCTTCATTATCATCATCATTTTGAATTAAATTTAATTTATATATTGAATGTTTTAATAAATAATTATTTGTATCATTTCTTACTATTTTATTTTTTGAAAATTCGTTATATTTTATGTTATTTGTATTATTCGAATGTTTAATTGAAATTTTTTGATTCAAAAACCATCTGCCAAGATTAAATTTTTTATAAATTACTTCTGTATTTGGCACTTTTTTATGTTTTTTTACATATTCAAAAAGAATTTTCGTTCTTGTTTTAAATAATTGTTCATAATGAATTAAATTAAGTTGTTTTTTGCTCATTGTATTATTGTTGTTTTCATTGGCAACAACACTATTACTTTTTTCTTCAATAATATTGTCATCATTATTTTCTTCAATAACATTTTCATTAATGCTATCACAAATATTATCATCATTTGTATTTGTATTTCTTTTTTTTGATTTAGTAAATTTTGTTTGTTTACTTCGTTTTTTATTATTATTTAAATTTGTTTTTGTTTCTGTATCTGACTTAAATTCGGATGAGTTATTAATTTCATTTGCAATGTTTAATGTATTTGTTTCATTTTGTTGTTGATGATTTGTTTCATTTAATAATTCATGATTAAATAAAATATTTTCGTTATTTAAAATATATTTTTTTAAAATATCAATATCATAAAATTTAACATTGTCACATAAATAATATTTTTTTAAATTTCTTTCTAAAAAATCATCAACGAAATTTATAACAATTTCGTTTTTGGACAATTCAATATATATTTGTTTATTAATTATTCCATCTTTTTTCAATCTGTATAATTGAGTCCAATAAAAATTACCAATGCTGTAATTTACTAAATTTTTTGTGAAAAATTGTCCTTTATATGGTTCCGTTTGATATGTGTTTACATAATCAAATAATATGTCAAGATTTAAACGATAATTTTTTGCATGTAATTGTCTTCTTTTTGTTAAAAAATCGTTGAATAATTGTTTATCGTTATTATCATTATCATTATTATTATCAATCATATTTTCATTTTTATCATTATAATCAATCATATTTTTATTAATTACGTTTTCATTTTCACTTTCATTTTCATTTTCATTTTCATTTTCAATTTCATTTTCATTTTCATTTTCATTTTCATTTTCA
>OBEQ011050686.1_pt1 | contig 36551 bp, 72 predicted proteins | sample 1670901 | NCBI WGS metagenome assembly OBEQ01 (sample SAMEA104232315, study PRJEB22302) | groundwater metagenome | biome: forest; feature: aquifer; material: groundwater | place: USA | collected 2011-08-07 | depth 5.4 m | reverse complement strand
TCAAAACAATCGAGGTTATTAGTCCGACTACCAAATAGGCTAAAACCCACAAAACGGAAGCTATCACTTGCTCTCCTCAGACTTCAGCACTAGCTCATTATACAAATCCATGATTTCCACATAAACCATCGAACCGCCTTCTTCCATCGACTTCATCACAAGCTTACTAGCTAGCCTCGAACCGCCAGCATAGGCTGTTAAGATAGCTTTCCTGACTGACTCAGACAATTCAGTGGCAAACAAATTCTTATCGACGCCATCGGCAAACTCTCTAGCTGCCAAATCAACTTCCTGTGCTGCTGTTTTCGAATCTACATAATCAGCCATAAATTACCTCACGTTAGACACCAACATCTTAATCCAGAAGGCATCAAAAGTCAAGACAAAATTACCAAATAGGCTTTATTTCTTCAGGGAAATCGTCTTCCCAGTAAGCCACATAGGAATCCTTACAGCCTTCGGGACATGGAACAGTTTCTAGCGGCACATGATCCGACGACGGAAAATAAAACAGAGATTTACAGCATGGACATTTATACTCAACGTCAATAGTCTTGCCTGTTCTAAGAAACTCGCGGGTCGCTTCACCTGTCTTTTTGCGGGCGCCACGCTGAAGAAGAATACCCACAGTCCTGACGGGTGTTTCTTTCTTAAATGGGTATGGCATTTTATCTCCAAACAAGGATGGCCCGCCCAATTGGGGCGGGCCATCTATAGTTAAGTCCTTGTAGGCACTTGGTTTCTGGACGCGCAGGGAATCGAACCCTGGTCTTCGGTTCTTCTTACTAGAAGCACTACACGTTTATCTGCCTTGCATACAACTGACCCAGATGACAGCCTCTGAATCAGCCCTGGTCTGTTCGATACAAACGACCTGAGTACAGACCAACTCAAATCACAGGTTTTCGACTTCGTACGTAAGATTTAGATCGCGCTCGAAAAGCCACTTGACCCGAATCTCCGGCTTATTTCTAGGCCGTTACGAGTTCGGCAGAGTCAATCCAGTTGTGGATAGCCTCGTCCGTAAACCCGGAAACGTTGTCAACGTTGTCGTTGGCATTTAATTGTTCTGCCTACTTGTTAACGCGGCCTTTAGGCGTCCGCGACGTGCCCTTCTAGTTCAAATTACCAAATCGATGCCAGTTCGCGCCCTTTCAAGATTAAGTTGCTATTACTAGTCTACCACTTTTCTGCCGAGATGATCCTCTCAACTGCCTTTTTTGTTGCTTCCAGGACTGTGTTACCCAGGCCGGAAAATACATCGTGATCCGTAAAGCTTGGCGGGTAGTAGCTTTTATTGATATGCACGATTCTTGAATCTGTACCCGGCAAAGAAAAAATGGACAGAGAAAATCCACGAGTGTTAATCGTAGTGATCAAATCCTCTAGATTGTCTGGCAAGTCCATATCCACCTACCTCCTAAAAAGAAGCGTGGCAATTTCGATTCCTACGTGCCTTACGGCAGAACGTACGAAACTCGGGGCGCGACTCGCTGGCCGTTTAAGGCAAAGCCGATTCCGATTACATCACTAGTTCCAAACACAAAGATGTGTGCTGCTTTACTTCTGACATCTTTCTAGGAGTATTCGGTGCATCGAATGGCTTTTCGTACCACGCTATTTTGTTCTATTTACAGTCTACCACTTCCACGCTCAGAAGTCAAGAACAAAATTAGCTAATCGGTGTCCAAATCGAACGACGAATCTGCAACTTCTTCTTGGACTTCTTGCCAAAAAATAACTTGGCTTCGGATGCGCCTGCGAGAGTCGTGAACTGAAATCCCTGATACGGGCCTCTGACAATGCCGCTGTCCGTATAAAATAGACCGTACTCATTAGCTGTTCTGTTTGCCATTTTTAACTCCAAAGAATTTCCCGGATCTTGACTAGTCTGACTAGCATATCTGTATCTTCGGCATACTGCCTATCTTCCTCGATCAATGCCTCCTCGCCTGTCATTTTGCCTAAGACTTGTGCGTCCCAAGGATCAACTCGCTTAGAACGGTCTACTGTCCACCAATTGTACAGAAACAGGGCTTCTTTGAAATAGGGCAGCCGATCTGCTATAAAAACTGAGTCGGCTACCTTATCACCTGCTAGGAAAGCTACATATTTTGCTAGATCATCAGCGCTGTTGTAGTTGACTAGTACCTGAAAAGCGGCGTGCAGCAACAACTGGTCTTCGTCAGGAAAATCGTTAGTGTCTAATGTTTGTACCTCTAACTTATATGGTTCATCGCTCACGCTTGAACCTCCGTTTGATGCAGTCCCAGACTCGACCATCCTCAATCCACTTAACTACCTCACTGAGTATTTCTGGATCTACTGACACAGCTAGATGCTTTGCGCTCGTGATTGTTAGCCTGGTATGCAAAGCAAACTTGCCACCGTCGCTGAGACACAGACCCTTGCCGTCTTCGATTAAGAAGCCAACCCAATCTTTATCCTGAACGTGCCCATCGAAAAAGAAGATGTTCTTGTAAGCCGTAGGCGGGTGAGACTCTTGCATTAAAATCTTACCTACGGTGCTGTTGTACAAAACCTCAGCCCACTCGAAAACTATCTTTGCATTTTCTATATTTGCTTTTAATCGGGCAGACTTAACCTGCTTACCCCTGGCTACTCTTTGCTTCTTCCTGACCTTCTCGTCTCGATCAAAATTGAGGTGCTTAGTCTTGAGACTATTTACCAAATCTAAAATGTCCTGCGGGATGTCCACTAGTCTACCAACTTTCCATGACTGCGCTCTGGATCACATGCAACACATTGTGTAGCGAAGAATCCGTCTTCTCTAATCGATTCGAATTCTACACCGCACTTTTCGCACTTCATCGTGGCCTCCACCAGTCTGGCTTTGCCACAGTGAGGGCAGAAATTAGGGAACTTTTCATCTAACTGGAGTAGTGTTTTTCCGCCACAGAACTGACAACCCAGGCTGATAATAGCAAACTCAGACTCCAGAAAGTGCTCGTCACAGACATTACACTCATACTCGTAAGGACAAAACTTGCTCAGTAGTCCTGTACGTACGCCCACAACTCTACTGCTCTCAGTATCTGGACTTTTATCGGAGCAAAAGTACCTGGTCTTGCGTGTTGCTTCTTCTTTGCAGCTATTACATTTAGTCATCGTTATATACCAACTTTCCATCCGGACCTAATTCTATATTGACTTCGTGACCATTCCACTGCCACATGAGAACAATACCGCCAGTATTTGTTGGAACCGGTTGTGGTACTTCCTGCATAACGACTAACAATTCCTTTGCGGCGCTAATCGCCTCAGGTGTGATCGCGACAGCATGGTACGAATCCCAATTATCCTTAAGTTCAGAAAAGGTATCAATATAGTGCTGTGCGGATTCAACAATAAATTCAGATCCAGTTCTAGGGTTACGCATCTTCGTCCCCAGGCCAGGTAAAACCGACTGTTTTAAGGGCTGCCAAGCACAGTGCGTACATCGGATTATCAGATCGTTCTGAATATATCGCATCACCAAAATCGGTCGAGACTAGCCACGTACCATCGAAATCCTGATACATAGCTACCGAGTAACCGTCCGCGCCAAGCTCTTTAGCTACCAGCCAGCCGTCACCGGAATATTTAGACGAACCTTCCCAATCTATAGTGTAGTCCTCATAGGCACGGATGTGTAAACCATCATTGAATACAAATGGTTTAAATTTAGGAAACACCTCGGCGCTAACTGGCCAACGCAAGACATACTCTGCTACTAAGGCGTCCAAAACTGGCCCCCGATTCTGGTTTACTAGCTAACTTTTTATTTATCACGAGCCAACCTTCCTGATAACAGCCAAGAGAAAACGCCTATTAGAAACACCAGCAGAAGCATGTTCCGCTTTGGTACCAACAATCCCAAGGGCAAGAACGCTGCCAATAGCATTGTGCTGCCCGCCCAAATAAGAGTAAAACTAGTCCAGCGGCTCACTTCTTTGCATTCTGCCAGGCTCTTTCTGGCGTATCGCCTCGGCCATGCATAGTTATCTGAGTTTCACCACTTCCGCTGTGCCAGAAACTACAGACCTCATAGCCACAATCTGTGCGCTCGATGAACCATCCTACTGGAAAATCGTCTGGAAATGCAATTTCGAGTCTCATCTAAACCTCGGCAAACAAGTCTGTCACGTACTTACGATCCTCGTTGAACAGCGGTGCATCGAAGTCCGCTGTCCAAGCGGGTAAACCATGCTCTAGTGGCCCCGCGCCTTCAAACTGAACGAACTGCTTTCTAGCTACGAAACCGTGTCTTACAAACGTAGGCAAATATTTTTCCCAGTCAACACCTTTATCGAGCAGCATAGCTTTCATCTCGTCACACGACTTACCTTGAAGCTGTCCATGTGAAAAATTGTGCTGAGCTAGGGTAGACACTGAATTTCGTAGAGTGTCTTGCTGCCGCCAGATCAAATGATTCACAATCTCATGGTGTGGAATATTATGTACGCGACCGTCGAAACTGGCCCAGCCAGATCGCTCGATAATTCCTGGGTATGAGTTGAAAGCGTTCGTGGCAATCACAGCGGCCGACGTGGCTATTTTCTGAACATTGCCACCGAACCACTGCTCCGACTCGTAGTTTTGCCAGTCTTGAAGAATGACTGTGATTTCGTCCGACTGCTGGAACCCGATAACAGCCCCCATAGCCTCCGAACAAAGTGCCAGGGTAGCTGCCTGCATTGCGCCTTGAATTAACTCGTCATAGGGCTTTTGAGCGCCCTTAGTGTAGGTATGAAACGACCTACCATCCACTCGGATCACCACAGGTGTTTTGACCTGTAGCCTAAGCCTGGTCGGTTCTTCGTACAACTTCATGCGGTCGCCTAGGTTTGACATTACCAACCCATTTTCTTTTCTTCTGCTAGTTCTTTAACTAGCTCTGTCTGCAAAAACCTATACAATTCTATCTTGTCCACTGGTACACCGATGTCCAAAATATCCTGTTCCTGCGGCTTAAATCCGGCTCTCATAATCCACATCAAATGAGCCTGATCCTTGACTCTGGCTCTGGACAGCTTTATGGCAAAAACGGCTAACGGGATCGCTACCTGAATCGTAGACCCAGATGCAACATCTACGTGACTAAGAGCCGTCTCTAGAGCGAAATTGAAAACTGACTCGGGTATGTTGATATGATTCGGAGTAACTATGTCCACTATAACGCCGTTTTTACGATCCTCAAACATGTGGTTACTGATCTTCTTAAATCCTTCAAGCCTGTCTGGAATCTCGTGTTCTAAGTCCATAGCGAAGTCAATATCGTCGGTTGAGCATTGAGGAAAATAGAAAGTAAGGCTCAAACCGCCTATGACTACAGAAGGTATACCAGCTTTGTCTAGCTCGGCAACGGCCTTACGCAAAGAATCAAGCAACTCTGCTGGTATACCGCCCTGGAATGGACTAAGAAATCTACGTTTCTTCACTTCTGTTCCAACGACCTTGGGTCCAAAATAAAGTTCTGCCCAGCGGGCAAGATCATAACCTTGATCTGATCTCCGAGCTTCTGAATCAAAGCATACTGCACTAACTCAGGTGTCAGCGACGCTGAAAGCTTAGTATTAGCCTCGGCCTGCTTTTCAGCTACAGCCAAGATAGCACCACCCTCGCCCTCGGCTTGCTTAATCTGCTGCTCTGCCTTGTACTTCGATACCTGAACACGCTGTTCTTCCTCAAGGGCATTCTGAGTTGCGATCTGCTTGTTCTCAATCGAAGTCTTAAACTCGGGCCTGAAATCGATGTTATCAAGCAACAGATCTACGACTTCAATCGAATAGGCACTCAACTCGGTCTTCAAACGGCCTGTGACGTTCGTTCTGATCGTTTCACGGTTGGGGGCAATATCTACAGACTTGAACTTCACGGTCTCATCTTTGAAATTCTGAGCGACACGCGGCCGAATCAGGATATCAAAGTAGTTAGGTCCAACGCTGCGATACAATTCCTGAATAGTGCTCGGAGATACACGAATATTGAGCGTGGCTTCCACGAACACATCTTGGGTTTCGGCACTAAACGAGGCTAGCTCATTCTTATTGAATCGATGACTCTGCACCTGAATATTTGCCAGACTAACTGACTTCCAAGGTGCCACAAAAGTGAGTCCTTCGGTTACCTGTCCGACGATAGCACCAAACCGATACACGACACCAATATTACCGGCTGGAACCGTGTTCACTGAAGCCAGCAAGCTATGTCCACCGACCCATAAACCTAGCACTGCAAATGACGCGATCCTCAGAATAGAACCCGCTTGCCGTTCGCTTGGAACTCTCGATGCAGAAAGCAACCTACTGACGAAGAAAATTACGGTGCTAACAACCAGTGCGAATACAACACTCACAATCCATCCCATTGTATACCTACCTTCTTAGTTAAGATTCAAAACAGGTTAACAGCGTTTCACTAGACATCAAAGCGTCCCACCGTTCATCTGGGATATCCTGCATGTCCATTAAAATGTGCGAAACCAGCGTTGAGCCTCTGTGACTAGCCTCGCTCACAACTTCTAGTGTCTTGACCACATCGGCTACTGGCTGTGCATTTAGGTCGGCTACGATACTGCTCAGGTCCATAACCTCCGACGGTCCTTTGTCGTCGAAGGAATAAGTGCCAAATTCCTTGAGCGCGTCTTCGAGTTGCTTGATAATTTCTTTGGCGTCCATACCTACAACCCCCTAGCTGCCAAGCTTCTTACCGCTGCAAAATTCTGGTCGATCAGCAACTTGCCGTTCTCGAAGACCATGACCATCACGTCTTCAGCCTTACCCTTGTGCCTCAGAGTATCTACTGTGTCGGTAATGTACGCGCCTAGCTTGTCTCGGTACAAAGTCAACCTACCAGCCTTGGAATTCTTCGTCGGGTCTGTGGCCGGAGCCTTATACACATCGCGCCACTCCCCATTGACCTGAATTGCCGAGCACTTGAACGCAAATCGCTGAGTATCACGATTCACGTTTTGTAGCAACCCACCTCCCGACCCAAATGCCAGGTTATCAGCACTGTAACCAGCAACCTTTACGGCTTCAAGAATCTGGCCCAGGCTGTCTGCGGTAATTCCGTCGCCCTGGATCATACGCACGTGCTTATCCAGCACTAAATATCCCTTGTCATTCATCGACTGGCCAAACCGCTCACCAAGGAGGCGCATAACCCGAGGCACGATATCGATTGGGTCACCCGAATCTGGCCGAATTACCAGTACGCCGTCGCGTGCCAGAACCTTGTCCTTGAGTTCCTTACCCCAGATATTCGCGCAGGCACTGAAAATATCCCACGAGTCACTCACACAGGCAACTAGACCAGAAGGGTACTGCTCCAGCATATTTCGCATGGCATCGTTCTCGTGCTCACGACCCCACGAAGTGATCGTGCTGTGCTCACTCGCCGGAATCGAAAAGCCAGCGATACCGGCTGCGTAGTAATCTCGGGCATACTCCAGACCACGGAGCGTATCGGTACCCATGAAATTAACCAAGTGGGCGGCGCCACCTAGACCGGCTGATTCCACTGATGTACTCCCACGGAATCCAAAATCGTGAAGCTTGAAACCGATCAGGGACGGATCGCCTGTCTCGTTCAAGTACTTCAAGATGGTCTTCTTCATTTCACGGCTCTGGGTCGCAACCGTCGAAGGATACCACACTTGCACCAACAAAGTTTCCAAGTAATTTGTCAGCCAAGGAAACTCTGAATCTGTGTTTTCGATAGTCATCAACACATGCCCTGTAGGCACCACCGTACCTTCCAAGACAGCCCTAATACGAACAGGCAACGTGCCCTTGTGCTTCTGCAAAAGCCTGGACCACCCTGCTTCGTTGAACAGCCCTGGACCCATGTGAGCATCGCTTAGGGCCTTGACATCGGCAATCTTAGCCTCTGTAACTACCTGGCCAACCAGATGCTCCTTCAAGATAGCTTGCAGCCCAAAAAACACGGTGCTGTCGAACTTCGCTCCCACGCGAGACTCGAAGTAAGAAGACACGTGCTGACTACCAGCCGGGTATTGCTTGTAGTGGGACAGCTTATAGCTGTCAGTCAACGTCAACAGGTTCGTGCTCGGCATCTTACTGCTCCTTTATGTAGGTTGTGCGGATTCATCCAAATTGACCGGCGTAAAACTTACTGAACTAGTTCTTGGCCTAAACTTGATTTCGCTTTCGGAGCTAAACGGCAAGGTAACTAGATCAAAATCAAACTCATCAACGTGCCTACCCAAATTCGGACCAAAATAGTCACCGAGCCCGACTGGCTCAAGATTCTTCCCGACCTGAAACACGATAATCTCAGTTATTCCTGTTGCTACGATAACCTGCATGCTAACCGCCTTTCTTAACAGTGCCTGGACACCTTGAAAGATTCTTTAATCTTTCTCGATCCACAAACCCACAGAATCATCGCGTCCATAATTAGTTGCCAACTGAGCATACGCCCCGTCTTTCTGCCACTTCAAATCATGCCTGCCAGTGTATGTCCTAGCCAACTTTTTTGCGCCCGAAACAGAGTCTGATTCTCCAATCTCTGTTTCAAGTCCAGAATCATTAATAAAAACTCTGAAACTCATATTGATCCTTTCTTAATGGTGCCCAGGCCGATATCGACCTGGGCACCGAGACAGCCAGATGTGTTTTCTGAGTCTTGCCCAGGCGACCATCCAGCGGGATGTAACACCGATATATTAACAAAGGATTGTTACGATGTCAACAACTATTTTACGAACACCCTGGATTTATAGCTCTGTAAATACTTGCTAAGACTAATGCCAGCGGTAGTTAACTCGGATTCTAGCTCGTCAACGAAATCTTCAAAATCGTCTGAATTCTTCAGCCAGTAGGCTATACGATCCAGCCCAGGTTCAGTCAATACATACCTAAAAGGATAACCCTCGCGGTCTACAAGCAACTGCCTTTGTAGCCGGGTTAAATATTTTGTAACTGTGGTATAGTTGAAACTGATTGACTGTGCCAGACTTTTGGCATCCTGATTGGGCAACACCAGCACAGCCGCCAGGACGGCTCGCTTGCCAGTACTAATTTCAGCGGGAATTTTCAATAGTGTCCAGTTTCGGTAGCATGACAGGATCATAGGGATAGAAAATGATTGTAGGCTGGACTTGAACTTTTTGTGCTGGTGCCTGGACCGTGGGTAACTCTAGGTCTAAGAGCCACAGAACCAGCAACAGCGATAACACAGTGTAGACCAGGGTGACTATAATTTTAATCTTCAAAATTGAACTGCCTGTAAACTGCTTTTAGCGGCTTGACCTCTGGCCTGGACTTTGCCAATTCAGACTCTTCACCTTTATAACGGTCGCGCCTTTTCACTAAGCACCAGTGACCTACCGTACTCGATCTCGGCAGGAGTTAATTTTGGATTCTCGGCTACGAATAACATCGTTGCTGGAATTTTATCCGCGTCACCGAACAGTTTCGACCAGTGTTCAAACGATTTGTCTACCCGACTCGTTAATTCTGCCACGGTCATTTTGCCGCCGCTTAGATCGTTTAAAAGGTGCAAAACGTCTCGAAGTTTTTCTAGCGTGATGTGCCTAAGTTCCATGCTTAGTCCTTAGCTGTGAAGAGTCAATTCTAAGAAAAATATCTCTGTCTCGTTTCGAACCAACGAGAAATAGCTATCGTCACAGCACCTATCTAAAAATTCTTCCACATGCTTTTCTGCCGCTTCCACAGTGCGAAAAACGTCTCTGGAATACATCGAGTTTATTCCTGTACCATTTGTATTTGGACCTGTAGCCTTCAATTGATAAATAGTCATGCTAACCTCCAAACCCAAATGAACTTTTTTCCTGCCCAGGTATTTTGCCTGTTCTAACAATCTCATACAACTCTGCCAAAGCCACTTCACCAAGCCCATCTACATCAGAACCATGAGCCTTCAACCACTCTCTGGCTTCCTGGCCATCAAACTTACTGAATTCCAGCTTTTGAAGACAGCGTCCTGGGCGCAAGTAAGCTGAGTCAATCTCTTCCATGGTTTCGTTAGTTGTCATCAAAACTAGTAATTTAATACCTTGGCCCAGCAAACCATCTGTAAGGTTCAATAACCTGGCCATAGCTGCACTATTATGACCGCGCGTGACTTGAAACAACAAGTCTGGTGAATCTTCGACGACTAGTAGATGAACATTTTTACCCTTATAAGGCTCACCTGTCTCGTCATCATAGTCGAAATCGTCATGACTATCTGTCAAGATCACACTGTACATGTAGGCTGCATCATTAAAAAACGCCTCGGGATCAATCACCACGTGCGGAATCACTGTATTGCGCCAGGCATACATTAACGATCTGATGGCAAAAGTCTTTCCAGTTCCTGGCGGACCACTCCAAAAAACTAGCTTGCCACTTGCCACCTTGGAAAAATCTGTATCCACAAGCGACTGAATCTTAGCTCGCACATCCACAGGATAATTTGCCTTGATGTCGTCCCACTTGGGAACGGCCAGGTCTCTGGAAATAGTGTTGTTGCCATTCTTGCTGGCATGGTGAAAATCAACCCGAACATCGTCGGCATTTTTTACTGTGGCTAGCACCTTTTGTAATTGTTCAACTATCGCCGATGCACCAGATGTGTCGCTATACTCGTTAGAATGAACTTCCAAACTGGACTTGCCTACACTGTAATAGAACTCGAACGTGACAACGACTTTCTGTGTATCTCTACTAAACACCCCCATAAACGATTTGTCAGTTTGCTTAGATGTCAACAAATACCATCCGTCAAAAACAGGCAAAAACAACTTCAGCCAATGATCCATAGACTTAGCTGAATCGTCGGTGGACTTTACGACATCTTTTAGAGCATGAATCTTCAGTCGAGTCAACCCTAAAGAATCTATCTGTGCTTGCCGGGTCTTATACAGATTCAGACAGTCAATTGTGGTTTCGGTAACTAACATTACACCTTCTCGATCTTGGCCAACTTTAAGCCTTCAGTAGAAGTCTGGTGCGGCGGACGCGACCATACACCACCCGAAAAGGCTGTATGATCTTCATCCTGCCATAATTGATGCCTAATTACTTGTTGCAGATCATAGGCAACTCGCGCTTTATCTGAAACTTCGGTCGAGTGAATCCCAAAACTGGCATTGCTATCATGACCAGTGATTACCTTCTTCGTTTCGTCTAGCAACTTTCGAGCGGCATTCATCTGGGGTCCGCTCACATCCGGACTAAAAAGAAACTGGTCTAAAATGGCCGTATCGAATTGACCGAGGTAGATACGAGAGTAGGCATCCAGTGCATTAATAAGCACTCTAGCCTGAATTTCTGATATTTGGAGGTTATATGCCATTATTCTGGTAACCTACCAGTTCGTGCATAATGTTCGAGCGTCGCGGCGAGCCGACCAGCCTCGATTCTGCCAATCGAGCATCCACGACCGCGTATAAATTCGTCATCGGCGGTATCCAGTGGGCCTAAACCTAGAACATAATAATTACCACCTGGCTTGAGCCTATATGGTTCCCACTCAAGTTTTAATACTGCGTTAGGCATAATGTCTCACAAAATTAAACGGGCACCCGATCAAGCATGGCTCACCGTGCTGTGTCTCGGGTGCCCAGCCCCAACGAAGCTAACTAAGTCTACCACCAACCAACTCAAATGTCAAGCACTAATTTCTCTCGAAATTTCTTCTTCAACTCGTGCGGGTACCCAAAAGCATTACAAACTACTCGCATACCTCGATCTGTACTGTCTTCCGGCGTATGTGTATGACCGTAGACCCACAGCTTAGGCAAATTGCCTTCGACCATCAAATCCTTGATATCACCCACAAAGAATCGATTCAGCATAGATCCACGATACTCTCTGCTCACGTAAGTATGAATCGGTATATGATGAGTCAAGATCACATCAACTTTGTCCTGCATAGCCTGGGCCAGGCATTTTCTAGCTGTTGCATGCGTCTCGTAGACCCACGGCGTGAAGTTTCTAACTAAAGAAAAATCATTCAGCATGTGCGAGTACTTATTGTTGTCGGGCTGGTCAGGGAACCAGAGCGTCGTACCGGCGAACCTAACTCCGTTAATCTCGCAGGCTTGCTCCTGAAGCCAGTGCAGATTCGGCAGCTTCCGACTTAGCTTAAAGAGTACCTCGTGGACTCGCTTGGGCTCAGATTGGTAGTACTCATGGTTACCAGTAATGTAGACCGCGTGCGGATACATACTGCACAGTCTAGTTAGCGGCTTATCTAGCCTATCAGCCAGAGTAAGATCCCCGGCGAACACGAGAACATCCACGCCCGATGGATCAAGCTTGTCTAGGAACGACTTGCCCGCGTCGGCATGGAACTCGAAATGAAGATCGGACAGGATTTGAATTTTCAATGGGAAACCTCGTATTCGACTTTTATTGACCGTATAAACTTCGCCTTTGCATCTGCTGCTACGTCATCCGGACAAACTGGCAGACTCTCGATTTGTGCATAAACTCCAGACAACTTTGCCTTCCCCTGGCGTGTTCTCTGACGAACTGGATTATTAGCTAGCCGATATTGCATATAGGCGTCCTCGGTGGTATCGTCATATTCATAGAGCTTATTCTTTTTGCAAAACGTGCTCATCGACATCAAATCTTTTCCTTGGTCCGCCCATGTTTCCTTTCGTGTAGACCGATAACAATCATAGTGGCCTATATAGTTTAGACTGTCGCAACCCCAGGCAAAAACATAAATTTGCTTATGCAAGCCGTGTCTTGATATCCTTGAAACCCGCACTTCAGACATATCTCACCTCATTTGCGGTCATGACGGGTAACCCTTACCATCAAACCTGATTCCCGATGCGGAGCCCGGAACAAAGCTATAAACCTCTGGATCAAACCAACAGAAGTTGTGGCTACTTTTCACATAATTATTCAACTCAGCAACCGCCGACTTTACATCTTCCTCACTAAGATCAGGGTCGAAACAGACCAAATCGCCCGGCTTGCAATCTGCTTTGCAAACTACGGAAAACTTTGGCTTCTTCACAACACTCACAAGTCACCTCGCAATTTAATCCCGTAGAACTCTTCACAGATTTCCAGATACAAATCCTGGATCGCGGCGCGGTCAGGCTTGTCCCGCAGCGTAGACTGTTTGTACAGCGTTTCTAGCTCAGCTTCCGACTCAGCCACCAACGCCTCTATCTTGTCATATGACCACTCGCCGTTCAGGATGGCTCGAAGTTCGTCACGGTCTGGGCGGTATACATGCACCTCCCCATCTCGCAAGATTTCCTTTCCCATACGAAAAAGTCTTACTAAGTGAACCGAATGTTTCAGGTCGAATCCTGACTTACGTTCCATCTCTCTGCGGGCGGGATTACGCTCGGTAAGCCACTTGTTATAGGCATTCCAGTCTGTCAAGGCGCTCTCAAAAGCACGCTCAGCGTTGACCAGAACCTTAGCTTTCGGATTGATCCACCTATCAGGAATGCTGACTACGCTTTTGCGATGCTCCTTGTCAATCGTACTCGTCTCTGGCAGATCAAACTCAGCGCGGGTAGGCTTGTGCGTGGGCGGATTAAGCAAATATCCACGATGAGTCCGAATACGCTTCAGTTGACTAAAACAGTAACCAGAAAATGTAAATCGGGCTTTCTTAGACAGAAACCAGTCTCTGTGCGACCTAATTTTTTCCCATACAGGCGTCGTGATAGCTATCAGCCGATCAGTGTATAAGTACTCTAAAATATTGGGGTTACAGTCGGCAGCAAGCTTCAGGAACTTTCTCAGTTCCTGAAGCTCTTCGTCGCGCTTAGGATGATGCACCGTCTGTACACCACTATTAGGCAATCCATTCTCATCTTCGCCTACGAATACTTGAAACGAGCTAACCATCGGCGCGATGAATACGCCTCGATAGTCTCGGTCGGAATCTGGCCGCTCAGTACCGTAGGCATAACTGCCGGACACGTAACGAAAAATACAAGAGTTTAATGCAGTTTCAAAGTCCACTAAAGTATCCCCTCAGATTCGGCTTTGTGTATCTGGTCTGAAAGAATTTCGGCTTCCTGCAAATCCCACCAGCCATCAAACTTCTTTAGCTTATGATAAAACTTGCTATCATGCTTTGTCCTGGTCATCGATGTTCTCCTCTCAACGCCAGAAATTATACTACTCAGCACATGCCTTGTCAAGCATTTTCTTTTGCTTAGCCAGGTACCACTCAACAAAGTGAATTTGCCAAAGCAGGGCGAAACGCTCCAGGTCTTTGTACCTGTTCAGAATAAGCCAGCCACGATTTTGACCTCGGGCGTAGTGAGGCTTTGACATGATTTCTTCTAGGTCTAGTGTATTAAAATCATATCGGCCGAAATAATCTGCAAGATCACTAAGGCAATAGCCCAGACGAGACAAGCTAAGCTTATCACGATATCGCAACAAAGCACCTGCGCACTGCTTTGCTCTCATCAGACGAGTATCCAAAACGTCCTTGGTTACGACGCCTAGGCTTTTTTCTAACTTGATCTTAAACTGGTTGGCTTCGCGCTCATATATCCCATGGCACTTCGCACACAGGTCTACGATCTGCAAAATATCCAGCTTTGTCTCATAGGGCAGATGCTTCAAGAACTCACGAGGCACTAGATGGTGCGAGGTCACTTCTTTTGTGGTGCCACAGACAGCACACGTATCGTGAGTACGCTGCGGGACAGGCCACAAGGCGTCGTTTAAATTGGGAGATAATGCACTCAGGTCGAGCACATGATCAACTATGGGTATTGCCGTGGAGTCACGTAGCAGCTTAACTCTGTGTTTATGCACCAGGCAAATCGGTATGTTATCGAAGACTAGTTTTGTCTGAGCCATGCCTTAAATATAGCATGACGTGAACTAGAAGTCAAGAACTACTTTACTTCAACCTTGTACTCAGCCGAATAATAATCCTGGCCGTCTGCTTGAACATGAACCACAAAGTAAAACGTGGTTGCCTGTCCAGGTGCCACGAAATCGTTCTTATACGCTCCCGACGTACCAGTTTCCACGCTTCCAAAGAAACGTCCGACGCCTGTTTCCCACTCAACCTGGGTATGAGGCGCGATGTCAAGGTGAACGTTAGCATGAGTCACATTATTAGCCCCAGCCACATTCCAAGAAACAGCCAGTGGGTCATTCAGCCCGACCATTACAGGAAACGCAGCAGCCGAAATAATTACATTAGCCGGAACTACGGGAGTCTGAACAACTACACCAGGAACAGTAGACACGGTAGCTTGAGTAATAGCCACCGAATTGGCTCCTAGACCTGCCGATGCCTTTGTGAGCACTGTGGACCTGGACACAGTATCCACCTGTGACACATTACCTGTCAAGAAATTACTCACGATAACTACCGAGCTACCTGGCACCACAGCGATACCGTGACAGCCGATGCCCATCGTGATAATACCCTGAAGTGATCCGCTCATAATCTGCTGTGTAGTTTGATTCTGAACGCCCAAATACTGCAAGAACGCGCCCAGCAACACCTGCAAAATCGTCTGTGACCCGCCACCCTGTTGATTGCTCGGATTTATGTTAATAGCCGTAAACACCGTAGACAAACCACCGCCCGACGAGCCGAGATACTTCAAAAACTGAGAGAACAATACTTGAGTGCCCTGGCTCTGGTTAACACCCACCAAGGCTAGCACGCTCTGCAAGTTAGATCCAACTAGTACCTTGGTAGCCACTGTGTTAGTTCGGTTGTCGATCACAGTCACATCACCAGAAATGAAATTCGTGGTGTAAGTCCAGATGTTATCCGAAGACACGGCTAGGTCTGCGGTCCCAACGCCAGACTCAACTGTCGCGACCACGGTCCTGGAAATCAAATCGATCTTGGCTACCCGGCCGTCCATCGAACAGGCCACGTAACCATACAGCCCATCTGAACTGATGGCCACAGCGATTGGACCCGATGGCACAGTAATATTCTGAACGACCTTCTTATTGGCGATATCAAGCACTGACACGTTGCTAGAAAGCAAGTTGCTCACTATCGCCACCTTCCCATCAGGCGTGATAGCTATATCGCTGGAAAGCAGACCATTGGGCAAAATTCTAATCGTATCCACAACTAGCTTCGAGGCTGTATCGATGATAGTCACGTTAGCCGTTACAAAATTAACTACATGGGCATAGTTACCGCTTGAACTAAATGCTACAGCATTGGGGCCTATTCCCCAATTTAGAAAACCAAAAAACCCACCACCTGATCTAGTTGAGATCGAGCCAATGACCGCGCCACTAGCCGTACTAATGATTCCAACGTCTGAGGCTGCAAATCTAGAAACCCAGGCTTCCTGACCGTTAGGAGCGAACGTAACCGATGTGGGTGTAGACCCAGTGTTAATCGTCTGCGTCCGCTGACTAACATTGTCCACCGTCGTAACAGTCCCTTTAACTACGTTTGTAACAAACGAGGTACCTGACACTCGACCTGCTGTAATCGCGGATACAGCGCGTCCTCGGCTTTTTTCTCGCCTGTTCTTGGCCAAGTCACCGCAACCAACCAGGGTAATAATCAACAAAAGTAAATATCCGAATCTCATCTTTACATCCCTTCTTTCTACGTTTACTCGGTTAGACTACGGTTCGACTCGAAAAATACATGCAGAAAACGGTCCAAACGATTTTGCTGCGCTTATGGCTAATCTTAACTGAGTTGGTATCTGGAATCGGTTACACTGACGCGGGTTATTTCACAGGAACTACGCTTTATCTGTGCTGACTTTCTTCTTATAGTCCGTCTCATAGAACCCAGTGCCTTTAAAAATCACGCCGACGCCTGCACCTATCGCCCGAACCAAGGTATCTTTCTTACACTTGGGACACTTTTTTAGCTTATCCGTGTTGCGTTGAAACTGCTCGAAAGCATGTTTACAGGCCGTGCATTCGTAATCGTAGGTGGGCATTTAATATCCAAACCTATAACTATGCAACGCTACGATATTCTCAGCATCATCCATTCGATCTTCAAGCAAACGACTTATAGCTACAGACATAGCTTGTGCGCTATCCAGTATCTTCTTAACATCCTGTTCGTCCTTAGTATCTACAACTTCACGATAGCCGTATAGCTGCTCAGCTATATCTTCCAACAAACGCTTTTTATGCTTATTCATACTATTTACCTTTCTCACGTTGGCGTATCCAGTAATCTTCCTTTAACTCACGAAAACGTCTACGATCTTCTGGTATTTTTAGCCTGTATTTTTCGTACATATAAGAGTATGTGTTATCACGCACGATTGCTGATTCGCCTGCTGGAAATGGCCCTTGAAGTATATCTGTAGAGTACAAAAAAGCTAGATATGGATCTTGTGCAATCACACTCTCAAGACGCCAGTCCCGCTCACCTGAAGAATCATATAATGCTTCGGCTAGGTTATAAGCGACTCGTGGTGTTAACTTCGGGCGCCCCAAAATCTATTTACCTTTCTTCTTTTCTAAATTCTTCGGCCAGCCACAACTGCATGGGTGATAGCTCGTCTTCGTCCATGTATGTCCACTTGGACAAACATGATCCTCTTTGAACGTCACGCCATCATGACCGGCCATGTGGGCACAGGCATGAAACTTTTTTGAGTTATACAGAGTCTCTTGTTCGCATTCGGGGCAGCGATCCCGAAGTTGCTTTGATGCGTCTGAAGGTATCCTATTTGTAGACATGTTAGCCACCTCCTTAGCTTACATCCATCTTGCGTTTCCAAGGTTTTTCTACCTTGGTTATATTGCTTTTCTGCTTAGGTACTTCTTTGGGTACCTGCCAACTATTATTAGTCACTGGCGCCGGTGCTTGGACTGTAACTACCTGTACCTGTGGGGGTCTATTCAATCTCATCACTGCATCAGCCAGATTATCAGTCAGATTGCCTATTTGACTGAATTGCCTGTTGATTTCTCCCTTGAGACTAGCAATAGACCTGTCAAAAGGTGTATCCCCACCTACCATTATCTCTATCTTCTCGCGTGCCTTCCCTGTTGCCTTTTCTATAGCATCAGGATTTGTGCGACATGTCGGGCAGAGCAGCCTGCTGGTAGGGCCACACTTAACTCCCTGCATCGGCTTACCCGGCGTACCACAGCAAGCACAGCACAGTCCTGCCAAAGATTTCTGTGGGGCTGCCTTTTTAATAATATTCCTGATAAACATCCAGGCAAACGCAACGGCTACTCCAGCAGCAGTAAGCTTCAGAGCAGTTTTCAGTGACATACCGAAAAACGGTTCTTTTGGTATGTCCAATTTTTTCGATTTTGTCACGATGTTACTCGACTATCTCATTTAACTTTGGCATTTTACTACCTTTCTTTGAACTCGACCAGCAGCCGAAACTGGCAAACCAATTCCAGCCGCTGGCCAACGTTTTAATGATACCTGACGATTCCATCTGGGCCGGTCCTGAATACTAAGTCTGGACTGCCAGGCTCAAATCCAGGATATTCGAACCACACGTGCCATTCTAAAAATAATACATGTTCCGCACTGTTCTTAACAATTCTATCTATGTCTTTCTTTAATCTATCCAAACTCTTATAATACGTCAACAATTTCGGATCATAGTTGAAGTCTTCATCCGTGAAAACTTGTGCAGCATAATAACCTTTTGGCAAACCATAACCTAGTGATTCCGCATACTCCAAAATAGATATCTCGGCGTTCTTACCAGGTTCTACAAAACCTGACTCAAATAAATCAGCTACTTTATCGTCCCACCAGGCAACAATGACTTCTGTGCCGTCGGGCGGCATGTTACCGCGAACCTCGATATAAGCGCGATCTTGCTCGAACCAAGAATTAACGGCCACTAGCTTGTGCCTGAAGGCATCCAGAAGCTGACTCACTATAGATACCTAGCGAAATCTGACTGTGCTTGATCGGCACAGGACCATATTGCTACATTATGATTTAGATCGCCGATGAACGCCTCAATACAGCGCTGCCTGGACAATTTCCACCACAAACTTTCTGACAAATCATTTCTATTCCACTGCTCATCGGATAAAATTACTGCTAGCTCTCTGGTGGCTGTTACGTATAAATCCAAAGCATAGCCTTTACGTTTATTTCTGGCCACAGTCTCTATGCTTGAAATCTGTGCTATGCTGAACTTTCTATAATCATTCTCGATAAGAAAATCGTAGTCATCTCGGCCTAAGCTATCCTTGCTACAGTCTACGATTCTCAGGCTTAAAAAAGACACGGTTCTGCCTGACTTTACCAAATTAAAATTGAAGCCAGTGCTGTTCCCGCTGGCTTCTACGGCCAGACCTTTTAGCTCAGACTTAATAACAAAATCGGGCATCACTTCTTCCCAAACAATTCAGGATAGTCTTTTCCGATAACTTCCTGAATGGTCGTGATTGGCACGATAATGTCAATAAAATTCAGGGGGAAATCAATCGGGCCGATCATCTGTAGCAGTGTATCCCCAGGCATCCTAGCCGTCAACCCTATAAGCTCGCCAGTTCTCTCCAGAAATATTGGTCCGCCCGAACTACCGAACCAAATATTGGAGTTAACCATCCAATATTTATTGCCATCGCCAAACTCGTAAGCCATGTTCACGACTTCGCCTCGGGTGAACATAGGCTCTGAACCCCCTGGGCAGCCCACGGCATACACGGGGTCGAACAAGATAGCCTCGGAAACACCTGCGGTCATCGGTCTACAAGGCTGAAAGCGTTGCGAAGCCGTATAAAATCTCAGCACGCTCAGGTCTGAGGCCTCGTATTTCTTTATTACTGTGGCCTCTTTGGACTCAACCTGGCCAGTATTTACGTTTGTTAACTGTACAGTTACGCGCTCGCGATGTACACCGTGGGCCACCGAGATTACATAATTAGCAAATACTTCACCTTCTTTGGAAACTACTTTGACAAGTACACCTGAGCACGTTCCACGGTCATCAATAATTCTAGCCGTAGGCAACATGAACAGAACATACTTCCCTAGGCTATCCTGAGGATAGACAGACTGGCGCAATAATTCGAGGTTCTGTTCGGTTTTCCGCGTCTCTGTTAAGTTATTGTCGCTTTGAACTTGCAGATCAACGACGTAAACCCACAAAAAGATAATCATCAAAAAGGTTAGGGCTACAGAAAAGAATATGATTAATTTTCGTACCATGGCAGCACCTCAAAACTAGGGACATTTGCAAACAGCTTCCCCTACTCTTAGTCTACCACTTTTTTCAATCGGCTGTCCTTCTAAGTTGAAGTGTATCAATGAAAACAGCCTCGAAAGTACCTTTCGAGGCTGTTTTCATTTCACGGGTGAAACTGTTAAGCTACGGTTTCGACCTTGTTAAAGGTAGCAGCAATTTCGGCATCGGTCTTCAGCCGAACATTCAGAGTAGTACTACCACGAGTACTCTTGGTCTTCACTTCGATTCCAAGCCGATTAGCCCCGGTCACAATCGAAGCCCGGACGCGCATCAACTCTTCCCTGGTGGGAAATACCAGGACGTCCCCTTCAGTAGTCAGGCCGTTCAAAAAATCAACCCAGTGGCCGCGCTTCTGACGCACAGGCTTCGTGGCCGTAGTCTCAACCGTGGCTGACTCAGCCGCTGCGCCCGTATTCAACTCAGTATCCATGCTGTCCTCCATAGTAGGTTTGTGCTCTCAGTAGAGCAATCAAGTACCCAAACTATAACATGGCCGATATAAGAAGTCAAGGACTAATTTGAAATTTCTGACAATAACATAATTAAATCACCTGGTTCGCCCTTATATTTTCCAGGAGACCCCATCTTTTTTAAACGTATCTTATTGCCATCTTTCGACTTAGCCGGTAGGTTAAATTCTATCTTCACTAGGCGTTCCTCAGAGCACTCTCCAAAACACTTTGTGCATACCTCGAATTTTTCTAACCCAGATCCCTCGCAATCAGAGCAGCGCAGCCCAATTCTATCAAACGGGAAAGGACGGTTTCTGGAGATACCATAGCCGCCGCAAACGTGACATACACCCGGAGAGGACCTACTTTCGGTACCGTAGCCGTCGCATAGAGAACAAGTCACAGGCTTGCGAATTTGTATTGACTTACGACACCCTGATTTCATCTCGCTAGGGGTCAGTTCGAGTGTGAAACGAACGTCATTGCCCTTTTTACCCACGGTCTTTGCGCGATCAATTTGTTCACCGAAAAACATCTTGAACACACCAGAAAATACAACATCGGCGGGCTTGATTGGACTGTTATCCACCAAACCTTGCGAACCTGTATGACCATACAAATCGTAATTTACACGCTTATTATGATCGCTGAGAATTTCATAAGCCGCAGATACCTGCTTAAACTTCTCCTCGGCTTCCTGATTACCTGGATTGCGATCAGGATGGTACAGCAAGGCTTTCTTGCGATAAGCTTTTTTTATTTCGTCTTCGTCGGCATCTCTTGGAAGTCCAAGAATAATGTATGGGTCGTCGGACACATCACTCAACCTTAGGGGCAGAAGTCAATACGCCACCTGAAATAATAATCAGCATCGCGTCATTCATGGTCAAATCCAAGTACACTACATTTTTAGCCGGAAGAAAAACCACGTATCCAGTCATTGGCGTGGGACAGTGCGGTACGAACACACAGGCCATAGGCTCGTCAGACACAACACTGAATTCCTTGGACTCTGCATTAGTCAAAAAACCCAATGCCCAGGCTCCCCTGCAAGGATACTCAATGGCTACTACTTTAGTGGCCGCAAGAGCTTTGTCCGAAAATAGAAACTCAGTGATTTGTTTCGCATAAGGATAAATTTTGGAAATAATCGGAAACTTTGACCATATTTTTTCACCTGCTAGCCAAATTTTCTTGCCGATGTAGGACGAAACTACTGATCCTAAAACAAAAACAACAATCAGAGCAAGCGAAACGCCTATCCACTGAGGGAAATCGCCTGTAAATACCCCGTCGGCGTCTTTTGCCCAATGATAATGACTAATTAAGTACTCGTGTCCCCAACTCGTCGAAGACATAGAGAACGTGATAAAATGGTTGATCGGATCGCCGACGGTATGCACGATCAAATTGAATACGAAGGATACCACAACGATAGTTGCTATCGTTGGAAGCAGCAGAGCTATGCCACGCCAAAATGTTTTAAAGGGTTTCACAGACAGTTCCATGCAGAGCGCGATGCTCTGAAGTAGTCACAAGTTTTAAGTTACCTACACTATTATTACCTACGTCACCGTCGATATGATGAACTTCCATACCGCTGCCTACTTTATGGTCCAGAAAGGCCATTGCCACAAGAACATGTACACGCTTGCGCCTGAATTTACCGTCTGGTGTGATTAATCGAACGCGCAGATACTTCGATTCGCGCTCCTTCGTGGCTGACAGTGTTTCCAGATTGCCAAACACTATTCTTGCAATGATACCTGCATCTGAAGCTACGTAACCATCGAAGCCTGGGATATGCGCCCAAGTTGACACTACTTCACAATCTCAAGAGTCTTTTTCTGGGACTTGTTCTTATTTTTCTTCTGCGCTCGGCGCTCTCGTCGAGCCTTCTCAATCAGAAAAGCATCAGCATATCTATATGCCTCTTTAGCTGCTGAACGGGGATTGTCTACCACTTCATGATTATATTCAGAATCAGACAACATACCGGCTAAAAGATTCAAAGCAACTCTGTCCAGAGTAGTTAAGCCATCCTGAATAACCGAAGTAACATTAATTTGTTGAGGCTTAGAATCATCAGAAAAATCAAAGCGGCGGGCAGGTTCTTCAGGAGCAGTCAAATCGCTACCATCTCACACAAGGATTGAACATATATGGCGGATACACTTCTTGACATTTAGGGGGAGGCTCTGCTTCTTCGGAAATTTGTTCCTGGCTCGGTTCTGCTTGTTCGGCCATGCTACCACTCTCCCCTTAATTTAGCATAGATTGCTTGGATGGCATCATTGAGATTCGGATGCCCATCTTTCAAAGAACTAATTTCATATGGCGAAACGTAGATCGGAACCAAAGTATCACTGAATTTCTTGGACTTCCGTAGCCAACTTTCTGTCACGCATTCTTCTACAATATCTTCTGTAGTAAGTGCCTGATCATCAACTAAGAAATTCATTTCGGCGATTGCTTTGACTGGGCACCGAGCATTATAGAAAAAATCGTCGAACAAAACTCCGAGACCGAAGCGCTCTAAACAATAGTCAGCATGGGCTTTATTCGCGGCTGTGAATAAAAATGTTGGCCCGAGCGCTCTGACGTCAAGCAGGAATGTATGCACCCCTGGACGCAGGGACAATTTGCCCACGTCTGAGTTCGATGCTACGAGTGTTTCATCAAGATCAATGAAAAAATGCGGGTGCGGCAAACTACTTGGGTGCTTTCAAAAATTCGATAAGCAGCAAGGTAATCACCGGCACAGACGCGCCCACTAATCCCCAGATGCCTGCTTTCAGCTTCAAGGCCACAATGTCTTCGCGCAGTGTTTGTATAGCACCTACGCTCTTTTCTTGACCGTCTCTGAGCTGCTTCAATTCAGAAAGAACTAAGTTCTTCCATTCATTCCAACCATTATTGTCGTCGTGTGGTACCATAATCTTCCCCGTATCTTTATCCTAAATTCAAAAATTTCTCGAATGTTTTAAATCCGTGTTTATGATCAAAGCCGATCACCCTGGACGGCTCGGCATAGTCCACTACTATCGGTTCGTAATAAACAGTCTCATACGCATCTTCGGTAGCAGTAGTACGCACACCAAGATTCTTCATTACTGGCCGTCCATCGCTATGCACTACATCTTGTATATCTAAATGCTTCTCGGCATCCTGTGCTAACTGCCTAATACTGCCCTTTGGCATGTTCTTGACTGATTCTTTTCGTGTGTCTGCTGCTTCGAATACGGCTATCGTGGACGAAATGAACAACGGTGTCGCCAACATCTTCTCCAGCCCATGTTTCTCTGCATATTGATATATACCTAGCTCCCAGCCGTTAACTGGACACAACGTGTGGCACACCTTGACCACAAAAGAGTCAGCATAGTAAATCTTGCCATCGGTGATCCGATGTGTTCCTGTGCTGCCTGAAGCGTAAAAAGTGTATCGAGTACTACCAGACCCTAAATACACCAAGTTGCCAAAAATGTCCTGAACGATCTTGGCCGCGTCGTTCTTTGACAGCCGCTTCTTACCCTTGAGGTCTGCCCGCGTATCTTTAGCTAGATAATATAGCAATAACGAGTCGAGATAAGACAACTGCTTGGACATATCTTTTACTTCTGCTGGTGCGTGATCGTGTAAGTGTGGCTGAATAAATGGGCAAGAAATGCCTTTGGCTGCTAATTTCTTGAGCCTGGCATTCCCGGACCTAGAGGCTATAGCATCTGCCGTGAAGTAATTACTTGACTTTTTTAGCACTAGCTACTAAGATCGCTTACGACTCGACCTACGACCTGATTTACGACTAGAACGGCGCAAAGCGGTCCCAGTCTTAACAAACTTATATACTTTATTGCCATGCTTAGAACAATGCCCTACAGCCTGCTCACGCTTATTCTTAGTCTTCCGATAGCTAACATCGCTAACAGCCACATCTACAGGTTTACCACATTTTGCGCAATAAAATTTCATTATGATTTCCTCTTTCCTGATTTACGCTTAGCTTTGCGGCTTGAGCGGCGCTTTGGAGCAGATGCACCCACAACCGTACCCGCTTTGACAAACTGATTGCATTGAGTATTACATTTCGGACATGGACCCGACACTGTACTACGACCATTACCTGCCAGGCCACTTACCGGCTTGGCTACTTCAACTTTTCTCTTACAGCGTACACAGTATAATTGCATCTAGTTATCCCATTTTAATGGAAATAGCGTCCGATAGTACAATACTACCGGACGCTATTTTCGGTGTTTTACTGCTTGACTCTACTATTACCGGCTCTTACGACGAGCGCGGCGGGACTTCCTGTTGCCAGCCTGCATCTTCTTCGTAGCGGCCTTCTGAGCTGCACTACGAGACTTCCGGCGACCGGACTTACGACTTTTACGCTTTGCCATTGTGTTCTCCATTGTTAGTTGCCGCAACCTTGGTCAAGCTCGGAGGCTGCGGCGATACCTCCTACGCTTCTTGCTGCTTTAATTGTTTCTATTGCGCCTACGGCTTCGCTTTGCAATCTTGCGAAGTTTCTTTACTCTTTTTTTTCTTCAGCCTTCTTTTCTGACTTTGCTTCTGTGTACTTTGTTTTTAGGTCTAGAAGGTAGTCCTCGATTGCCTCAAGTACTTCTGAGGCAAAACCATTCCAATTACCTTCACCGATATCTGTATCCTTCGGATCGTCCATCGCTTTGATTACGGAGGCTACAACATCTTCGGGCAAATCCTGGCGAGCGATCACGTTGCCTTTTGCTGTATTCAACCGACGAGCAGCACTTGCACCAGGAATCTTCAGTGCATTAAGTACTTGATGCAGTGGACCATTCTCGCCAAGCAATTCATCGCGTGAAACTAACTTATGTGCTGGACCAAACTTTCTTTCTTCCGACATTCGCATCTCCCTGGCTGTCAGTATAAGTTGAACAGATTGTGTATGACTATATTAAGTCTACCACTATGGAGAGACAATTTCAAGGTGAAGAGCAAATTAGCTTGATTTGTTATGTGCTTTGAAGCTATTTCCTCTTTCTTGAACTACGACGCTTAGCTTTTCGATCTAGCTCATAGGCATTAATCATTCTTGTTTCATATATCTTACGGTCCCTATGCTTGAGACTGAGCAATTTTTGCTTTTCTTTAGCTGAGAGCGTGGACTCATCAACTTTTTTGGTAATTTTGAATCTTACGTGTGGGGCTAACTTCTTAACCATTTTCGTCAATGCCACTGCATTATTCTCATCTCGTAATTCTACCTGAATATCTCTACTTCCCATACCGGCTCCCGAGCCCACATCTGTTGCCCCATACTTAGTGACTGCTTTATATATTAGGGCATCAGTATCAAATCCTTTACTGTCTTCGAAATCATACTCAAAGTAAATATCATACACTAAACCAATACAGGCTTATCCGGTGACGGACAGTACGCCGTTCGCGTCTGTCCTTTTTATTTGCCTTCGGGCAAGGAGGCGGGATATGGGCAAGAGGATGTTTTTAGCCGTTGTTCTGGCACTCAGCCTATCAGGCTGTGCTTCGGTTCGAGTTAATTCTGACGGACAGTCCGAGTCCAGGTGGGAAACTGGCCTCGCGGGCACGTTTGCCAAAGACATTCACATGCATAACAAAGACGGAAGTTGTGTAACCGTAACGTGGAACAAAGGGATTCAGTGGCTTTTTCCCTATGTTGCAACGGAAGTGACTTATCAGGAGCAATGCCGACACCGAGATTAGTTAAGTCTCTCGGTTTACTAACTTACTAATCCAGGTCGGAGGCATTCAATGTTTAGAAACTTGATTTGTGCCGTTTCAGCGGCATTGTTGTTCAGTGCCTGTGGAGGTGGTGGCGGGTCATCCAGTGCAGCACCCGCTCCAGGACTTCAAACCCTAGTAGTTCCGTCTGTAAGCGACGTCAGATTGGATAATGTAAACAGTCAGGGGATCGCTCCCAATGTGCTAATTAACACTAACGGAGTCGCGCTTGTTGACACTCCTGGAGACGCTCCAAGCAGTAGCAAAGACATAATCGCTGCTCGGTTCCTGCGTGACAATAATAATCTGTATGTGGCAATGCAGCTTGCTGGCGCACCCGTGGCGTCATCTGCGATAGAGTATAACATTGGTCTAATTGCTAGTAACGGAGTTAAGCGTTACGGCTATAACGGAGCTTCTGGTGTTTCTCGTCTTTCTAGTGATTTCATCGCGTCAACCGGGGCTATTACTGCAACAATTACCGACGGCCTTTCACAAGATTTAAGCAACGGAGTTATTTACGAAATTCCGCTTGCAGAACTTAGGCAGACGACAGGCAAGGTTGGTAAACTCACAATGTACAGCTACGTCATAGACAATACAGTTGTGGTCGATAGCACGGCTCAGGTGATATTAGATTTCCAGAATTATGAACCTAATGATAGTGCTGATCGCGGTGGTTTCAGTACACTTCCAGTTTACGTTAAGCCGTTTGTTTCAGTTATTTCTCTCGGCCAAGCGGTGACTGTCGAGTGGTCTGTCAGGAATCCACCAGTAACTACGATTACTGAGACGGATATTCGATGGGACACAAGCATGACGACGTCTTATGCTAATAGTACGATAATAAAGGGCACGTCGAGTCCAACAACGGATACTTTGTTTAGCGATTCTTTTACTCCAACGTCTAGGGGAGTTTGGGTATTTACCGTGTTTGTAACTGACGGCGTGAAAGAGGCATCGTCAGTACAGAAAGAGGTAACAGTTCAATAAGCCTGTAGTACGGTAACACACTAGCAGCCGTGGCCGTCTCGGGGAAGAGACGAACACGGCTGTTTTTATTTTTACATGCCATTTTAGTGCATGTATATCAGCATCGTCAGTAGGTTATTCAGTTCGACAAGGACGGACATGCTAAATTAGTGGTAGACTTATACTAGGCACCTTATGTGCAAAAGTTCAATCATAATAATTAGGAGAAATGTCATGTCATTCTATCTACCTGAGCACGCGGATATATCAGGTTTGGATGCTTCGTATTTTAAGAAGAAAAAGAAGCCTGCCCCCCCGCCAGTTGTGGCCCAACTTGGACCTATTGTGCCCCAACTTGGACCTATTGTGCCCCAACTTGGACTTATTGTGGCCCAACTTGGACCTATGATACGGTCCACAAGAACGGCCAAACAATTAGCAATACGACAGGTCATAGATCCTTATGCTCAAGCGAAGAAAGACTGCGGGGCCAAAGGCGGGGTCTGGCACGTTGATACTAATAAATGTATGAAACGCGAGTGCAAAGACGTTGAAGTGTAAGCCAATTAACCTAGTTGATCGGATATGAAATGTCTAGCAAGTTGCCATTTCCAAGAACAGATCGTGAATTCATGGATATGTTTCCGAACGAAGAAGCATGTCTTGAGTATTTGATTGCACTCCGCTGGCCGGATGGCTTTGAATGCCCAGAAGAGTATGCCGGGCCTGCGTATTGGGACAATAAGCGCAGAGCGTTTCAATGTGCTGAAGGATACAGAGCCTATGCCACGGCTGGAACCGTTATGCATGGTTCCAGAATCCCACTAACCGAATGGTTTTGGGCAGCTTGGCTTATGGCCACGCTCAAGCCTGGAATTAGTGCTTATCAGTTGTGGGAGCGGTCGATTATCAAGAAGTACGAAACAGTGTTCAATATGCTTCATAAATTACGCTTTGGTCTCGTAGATCCAAATCAACGGTTGTTTGATGGCATGGTTGAAGTTGATGAAACCTTTGTGTGGGGCGAAAAACAACCCAAAGGGACCAGAGGCCCGAAGGGTAAGATCATTATGGCGGGCGCGGTAGAACTCAGAAAACGTGAGAAGCCCAAGAAGAATTTCTCAGACTACTATGCCACAGGTGTAAGATTCCGAGTCGTTCCCGATAGATCGGAAGAATCATTAGCGGGTTTCGTCTATGATGCTGTAGCCGAGGGAAGCATGGTTTACACAGATGCTCATGCGAGCTATCAGCATTTGGACGTTCTGTATGAGCATTACATTGTCAGCGAATCTCGTGGAATGGACCCTGATAGCGTACTTCCACATTTTCATCAGATCGTTGGTAATTTCAAGGCGTGGATTATTGGCACGCATCACGGTGTCAGTCCGAAGCACATGCAAACCTACGCCAATGAGTATGCGTTCCGAGTTTCACATACCTACGACCCGTTCTTAGCGTTTCAATTAATGTTGGGCTTTTCACTCGTTTCTCGTGGCCCAACCTACCGAGAACTCTACGACATCGGCCAAGGTGGCACTTATGCCCACCTTTCCGGCGTAGGTCTAGGCTACCTGTAGTAAACTAAGTTAGGTTCAGTTAAGCCTATGCTAGGGCTAATGTTAAATTTACAGATACGAACCGGATAAGCCTGAGCAAGCATAGCCGCCGCGCCTGTCCCCAATGGACAGGGCGGGGCTGGCTCCCCGAGGAGAAAACAGAGTTTCTCCCTATGTACTACAGCCCTGTGACGTAACTTGAAGTAGGATAAAGAGTCGGATAGCGGTTTGTCAATGGGAACCTAGACGGTGCTAGGTTCAACCGATAGACTCAAGACGATAGGGCCGGACGAAACACGGCTTGCAATCACTCTACTAAAGGAGAAATGCCGTGACAAAATGGGGACGTGTTATTCGCACCCTGATAACTGTTCAGAAAGATCCAATACGTTACCTAGAAGATCCAAAAATAGCGGACATCGACCATGCCCTGTCCATGCACATAAAAGGGCTTTACGACAGTACGAAAGGATCGCCTGAAACCGCCGTTAATGAAGAACAGCTAGACAATGCCTGCCAAGAAATAATAAACAGCTATGAATTCAAAACAAACAGCGTCGATCTCAGGAAAAAGCGTGTAGAGTGTCTGCGGATTGCCTTGGATCAGATTCGTCCGAAACAAGCTTAAAACCATCACTAATAGCTAACTGATGCAACACCAAATAACGTAGCTTGTTATCGTATCCTCGCTTGGCCATAAGATACTCAATATCTATGGCCAATTCCGTGGCTCCGGCACATCTAGTCATTCTTGACGTTTCATGCTTAGAAGGCTCGTGACCTGAGTTATCGTCTAACAAACATTCGACTAGTGACCTGCGTGGGTAGTCTTCATTCAATTCAAGACATGTATGCTTGCCCTGTTGATTAACTGCGGATTCCATGACTTTCTCCTGACTAGCTATGTTTGAAAACTGACAAACCGAGGATTGACGATCAAACCTCGTAAAAACACTAGCCCAGGATTAGCCCTATTGGGTCTGGCCCAAGACCGTGTGCGGGCTTAAATGCCCTAGAGGGGCATTTATTGACCTTATTTAGGCTAACCTAAGCCTTACAGATACGAACCGGATAAGCCTGAAACCAATACCAGGCTTTCGTTTAGAACTGCTCCTATTGGAACTTCTGCGTCTTGCCATTTTATTTCCTCGACTTTCTTGAACTACGACGCTTCTTTGACGACTTCCGTTTCCTTGAATTCAGTCCCGATAGCTTTGAATTTGAATCACGGCGGGCTTTTCTTTCTCGTGGCAACCACTTTGAGGTATCCACACGGCCACAACACGGGCCACGGCCTGCTATAACATCTGCTTGATCTTCCGCAAATTCAACTGGCAACACCTTCTTCCAACAGGCAAAACTGCAAAAGCCTTGAGAAGCTAAACTGCCTAAGGGTACATCATCATTAAGCGCTTTGCCACAACCACGACATGACATCGGATCGTCCCAAATGCCGTTCAACATCGTTTCTTTCCACGGACCAGTCTGCTTCACAGTGTCCAGCACATTACATCCTGGCAAACTATGGCCAGCCGTAAAATCTCCGCAAACATAACAATAATGCGAGCCAGCCTCGTGGGCTAACTTTTTGCTCGCACACTTTGGACACTTCGCCGAACACATTGATGGTCTACTGCATGACTTACAAGACATTTTATCTGCTCTTTCTTGAACCATGTCGTTTCTTGCTCTGCCGCTTATCAAGCACATGTTTTACTGAACCTGCTGCATCGGACCAGTTTTGCATTATTTCTGGAAGACGAAATAATGCGAAGTATCCGGCAACACCAATTATGAAATAATCCTTCCAGTCTAAGCCTTCTTCCGATTTTGCCATTTTATTTCCGCTTTCTATTTCTACGTTTCCCATACCAATATCCAGCCAGTCCAGACGCTGACAACAGTCCAGCCAGCAATGCAATAGACTTCCAGGACAAAATAAATCGTTCTACACTTAGCGCATCTTCACTCAAACTACGCACGTGATCACTGGTCTGCACCAAAGCGTCCAGTGACAGTGCTTGTGTAACTTTGGCCCCTGTGGTGGCTACTACCGTGGTATTCGCTTGATTGCTTATGTACTTGCGCTTTGGAATAAACGGTTTGATTTTCTTGTTGGTTTCCTCACGCAACGTCTTTATATTTGCCAGAATAGCTCTCGTGTTATCTGACAGTGTTTTTAGCTTGGTTCCACCAGCCGAGGCGAGATCAAGAAATAGATCCTGCTGCCATTGTTTTGCATCGATTGCCACGTTATTTCCTTGAACGCATCAATAGCCAAATAGCTAATGAACCAAGAACTACTGCTGAGCCGACGGTAAGCACTGTGACTAAGTTCTTAACACCAGGATCGTCAGCAGCACCTTTACCAGCCAACGCTGCGGCATCTGCTAGTATCTTTTTTGCTGCGCCGGTTTGAATATAAATTTTGGCATCATCAAATGCTCTATCAGCCACCTTAGTGGCTATATCTTGCTTCTCAGATGCATAAAAATTCTTTACACCTGTTGATATCTTATTCAGAGCATCTAATCCTAGCACATAGCTCGCAATATCTGCTGAAGTGCCAAATAGCCAATCCCACCAGCTAACCTGTGCTTCTGGCATTGTCTGAATATTCACTGTCCTAATGCCGGAGCGTAAACTACTAATAGTGCTTTGCTGATTTGGATTCTTGACTGCATTGTCATCAATGACATTCAAGGTATTCGAGTAGGGGCGCAAACGCTGATGCAAACTGCTCCACAAATCAGGATTCATGATCCCTTTTTGAACAGCGTTTTTTGATTCACTAGTCCATTTTTCGACGTAATCAGCGATCCCAACAATGTAACGATCCAGCGCTGGCTGATAGGTGCCGCGTACAAATTGCGGCAACCCAGCCTCACTAACTTCCTGTGTAACTAGCTGACCGGATGGCGAGAAGACTACCAGGGATGGCATTAGAGACCGTTATACCTAGAGTCACCAGCTTTTGCTTTCTTACTGGTCTTCATCCTGTTTTTGAAAGCGGCTGGTGGTGTCTTCGGACGCTTTTTAGGAGTAGGCATTGGTGCCGGAGGTGGACCATAGCCGCCACCGTTTTGAGGTGCTTGTTGCTGCTGTGCTGGGTAGCCGTAACCTGGAGCGGGTAATGATGCACGAGGGGCACGGCCTGGGGCTTCGTCTTTATCCTTTAATTGCTTCACTGAACCGGCTGCACCTGACCAATCTTTCACGATTCCAGGAAGATGAAACAACGCAAAATAGCCAACTACACCTATAGTTAAGTAGGTCATCCAATTAGAAGGTGGCTCTTTTGCTTTTAAATATTCAGCAAGATTATTTTGTTCGGCCGCGGCTGCACTTATATCACCAGCAGAGCCCAACGATTTTATTTTTGCCTTCATAAGAGATATATACTCATTTTGACTAGCGTTACCTTTAGCAAACCAATCCCATTTATAAGCTGCCAGGCCAAAAGCGACGCCTATCGCTGGCAAAAAGGCAAGTAATGTTTGTGCCCAGACTGGAATTAGCGATGCTACCTGACCTAGCCCTGCCAGAGTAGACTTTTCTACACTTACTCCTGCTCTCGCCATAACAGGCATCATCTGATTAGTAACTTCTCTATTCAATAAATCCAACCCTTTTGTGTAATTATTAACTGCGTCCGTTAACAATTGGGTACTCTTGCTGTTGGGATCAATAGCTTTCTCTAGCTCTAGCTGTGCTGTGTCAGCGGCTAGATGTCTAACAACCCTGGCGACATCTTTATTTTTTCGAGACTCTTTACCAACAAAGGCAAGAACAACAGAATAAGGAACAACAGAGAGTGCCATTTTAACCTCTATTCTTAACTGGATTTAATACAATTATTGCCACAATGCTACCAATCGTTAACCATGTCCAATTTCTTTTGACCCAAGCTATCGGGCCTATTTCTTCGCCCTTGTATGCGGCTTCCAACTTTGAGCCAAGTGCCCTCAAATTCTTATCTGGACTGTTCTGTAACTCAGCTACCTTGGCTGCATATGCTTTACTAAATTGTTCCTCGGTTTGACCACTTGAATCTACTATAGGCAAAGGTTTGGCATACCAGTCTTCGATACTATTAGCTAAAGACGACGCTGACCACTTGCTAAAACCTTTCCATATGAGACCCCACTGAGTAGCATATGCTGCTCCCTTTATTGTTGCCCAAATACCTATAGCCGACGCGGGTAAAACATAAATGCCTGTAACTAGTGCCAATGCCCACACTGAAGCTGTCTGTGCCCACTCTGTTGCAGTATATTCTTTATAACTCTTTTCAGCGGCAAAAATGCGATCTGCGTTACGATAATTTTGGTCTCTTAATGCGACAATCCAGGCATCATATGCACTTGCAATCTCGTAGGCTGACTTCCACCATGGCCTGACGGTATCTTTTATTTGCTGCGTCTGACCGACCATTAGCTGATTTAGAGCCTTAGTTCTAGCCCAAGCTAACTTGGTTTTAACCTTAATATCCAGCAGTCTACCGAGTCGCTCGTCTATCTCTGGAACTCCAACAGGAGATAACTCGGCATAAGCTTTATCGATCTTGGCATAAAGAACGTCACGCCTTTGAGTCGCAGTTAATGGTGTGTCACTCATAGAATCCCCATATTATAGTCTACCACTATTTCGACTTGTGTGTACTTTTGTATGCCCAATAAGCTAACAATGCGCCGCCAATTGCGCCTGCACCGACAAGCAAATTTCTTCCTAAATTCTCATAGCCAAGTCCATCGAGCATTTCAAAAGATATCTTATTCGCAAGCACTGGCTTCACAGATACCAACCCGGCGCGGGCTCTTCGTATCAAGTCGGAAGCCCAGGCATAAGCAGCGTCTTCGGCTGGACCACCCACAGCCATCGTTGCACCAGGCTCTTTACCTGCCTTACGAAGTAGCCACAAGTCTGCAATATTATTAGCGGCCTGAGTTTGAAATAGGATCAATTCATTCGGCCCCCCAGCAGCTGCCACTTGAATATTCCCAGCTACATTTTTAACTGACTGCCATTGTGCTTGGGTGATCATAATTTTGCCTTTTTATCAGTGTTTTTAGCTATCTGCCAGAGAAAATAGACGGGTATCATACGCCAAGCCAGGCCAAAAACAAACTGTGCGATACCTGCCGGTGTAACTTCTAGCTGTACATTTGACTGAGTCGCTACTGGACGAAGGGTTATCAAATTGGGATCGTTAGTTGGCATTATTTGGCCTTCTTGGTGTTCTTACTGATTCTGTACAATAAGTACAGAGATAACAGTGTAGGTATCGAATACAAGGCTAATCTAGCCGAATTGACTGCTGTCCAAAGGGCTGTACTTGATTCAGGCTTAGACACAGGAGTATCGCCAAGTCGCTGTCTGACTAATTGTACTTTTTCCTGGAGAGTCATGTTATTTTCTCAGCAACTTATATAGCAAACCTAATCCGAGCAGTCCGCCACCTATATATGCATAGTTTTTGTATTTATGCCATGAACCAGCAGGGCTAAAACCTAGCTGACTTAAAATATCAGCATCAAGTCTACCTGCTGCTGCCTCGGCCCTGAGTACCGACTCTATTGAAGATACTGCCCTTTCGGCGCCTGATAATAACTCTTCAAACTTAGCCAAATTAAGATTACTGGGTACGGCCACGCTAACAAAGCCGTCAAATCTACCAATATCTATTGCGGCGCCACGTAGTCGATCTTTGGCCTCAACTGACACTTGAGAGTTAATACGGCTATTCAATTTGCTCATCTGTGCTACGAATGAATCTATCTTGGACCATCTTTTATTCTGACTAGCTGTTCCAAACATGTTATGCGCCTTTCTTTAGCTGCTTATATGTAAGATACAAGGACGACCCAATCCAAACGGGTACCACTGTGGCTGCTGTAGCAACCAAAGCCACACCTGCCCCTTTAGTTCTCTTCCTATAAAACTTGTAAGCTAGATAGCTACCACCCCAGAAAATCACTGGACGAATTAGTGACTTGAGGCTCCAAGATTCCGGCTTAACTGTAGTGCTAAATCCAAGTTGACTGATAATATCCGAATCGAGCCTACTGGCTATTGCTTCAGTATTAAGAACATACGCTACTACTTCCATGGACTTTTCAGCGGGCAGAAGAAGCGATTCGATTTCGGCTCTGCTTAAACCAGAGAGAGAGTTAGAGACCCAGACTTAAATGTGTCTTGCAACCTGCTTGTAGCTAAATTGGCCTGGGATAACAGAATTCCGGCATTGGATGATAGTCTGGCATTAATATGGTCATTCAGGGCGCGCATCTTAGTGTTAAAGGCTAGAACTCTATCTATACGAGTCCTCTGTCCGTCGCTGGCGTTATTTATATCTGGCATGTCTAAACTCCATTTACTTTATTTCTAATCTCGGCTGCCAGCCCTGTTGCCGTAGCCTGTTTTTGTGCTGCTATGTCCTTGATTGACTGTGCTGTAAGTGCTTCGCCTGCTGCGACGCGCTCCATCAATTCTTTGACGGTTCTGACGTGCGTTTCCTTGACTGTATCGTTTTCAGTGCTGGCTTGCTCTAACTCGCTATCTTTCTTCTTACCTGCATAGTACATTTTCAGAATCATCAGAAGCATTGCTAAGGCGCCTTCGCCAATACCACCGCCTGGAAGATAAGACCTAACTGTGCTAATTATACCCGCTTCTGTATTGTTGATATCGGTGTTCTTCTTATTTGCCGCGTTTGCAGTGGCCTTTGCGGTGTCAATTGAAAACCTGCGATCAATATCAGGCTGACCAATACGCCCTTGCACCGCAAGGGCGTTGTCATAGATAGCTTCGCCTGTGGCCGCAACTACTGGATCAGGATTAGCAATCAAAGTTTCGGCACCTTTTACAGCCTGATCTAAAGCCTCGCGATGAGCCTCGTGCATAATTACGAGCGAATATCCGGCGCAGCCCTGTAGCATAACTGCTAATAGTACTGACAACACTAATCTAATTTTACACCCGACTTTTCTACTAGCTGGTCGATTGTCGATTTAGCTGAACAATTCGTGCAAACCTGAATATTTACCTTATTATCCAAGCTAACATTATAGCTATGTGCCCTACAAACATCTTTATTACACATAGTGCATGACGAGCCATCGTTCTTAGGATCGGCGCACAGATCGCAAACTGTTCTTGACATTGTTGTTTCTATAATTGCCATTCGGAATTCCTTTAGCCACTCGCATCAAGCAGATGCCAAGCCATTAAATTGCCGTCCCAGCCATAGGACCGCCTAGTGCGGCTCCAACTGTCGGAGCAACCGTTCGAATCAAATCTTTGATACTGTCCCAAGACATTGGATTTATCTCACACTCATTAGACTAAATTCTAAAGACTTTAGGCAGAGGGGGTATACGGAAGACCTGTAGAAAAAAATGACATATGTGACACAATAATTGACTTGGTATTGGTAGTGTTAGCTGCCCATACCTCAAGGTAGTCAGAACTAGAGATGGATGTCGTAAACAATAATGAGATACACTTAACATCATTACCAGTTTCCAGTTTACTCTTCACAATGGAAGACTCAATATCCGCTGTTCCGTTTTTTACGACCTTAAAAGAAGCAACCAAATTTCCCCCTTCTGAACTCTCAAATGTTATAGAACCCCCCCCCCCCCCCCCCCC
>OBEQ012077553.1_pt1 | contig 36565 bp, 34 predicted proteins | sample 1670901 | NCBI WGS metagenome assembly OBEQ01 (sample SAMEA104232315, study PRJEB22302) | groundwater metagenome | biome: forest; feature: aquifer; material: groundwater | place: USA | collected 2011-08-07 | depth 5.4 m | reverse complement strand
TCTTCTCGCCGCTATCGAGTAAGCGCAGCGCTTCGAGCTTGAACTCGCGGGTGAAGGCTTTTCGTTTTGTCATCGGACACTCCTTTGGGCATTATGTGCCTAGGTTGGTGTCCACGGGGAGGGCAGTGCCTCAATCTGACCTGTCCGACCCCAGTTTTTCACCAGTTTTTGCAGTAGACGCTATGAGACATATTGAAAGACATAGAACAAACCGGACCGGCTGGCTCCGTGCTGCGGTTCTTGGCGCGAATGACGGTATCGTTTCTACTGCGAGCCTGGTCCTTGGCGTGGTGGCGGCAGGCGCAAGTTCTCAGAGTATTTTGGTTGCAGGCGTTGCCGGCCTTGTCGCTGGTGCGATGTCGATGGCTGCTGGCGAGTATGTTTCAGTCAGTTCACAAGCCGATACCGAACGCGCGGATCTGGATCGGGAGAGTAAAGAGTTGCTTGAAAATCCCGAGCAGGAACACGCAGAACTGATGGCCATTTACGTTAAGCGTGGACTGGATGCGGCACTAGCCTCGAACGTTGCTACCCAATTGATGCAGCATGATGCGCTTGGCGCACATGGACGTGATGAGCTGGGTATATCCGACACGCTGGCCGCGCGACCCGTGCAGGCCGCACTAGCCTCGGCGAGTACGTTTGCCGTGGGTGCTGCGCTACCTCTTTTGATTGTTCTTTTGTTTCCGGTTTCTGCACTTATGTGGGCCGTCTCGGGCAGCTCGCTCCTGTTTCTCGCACTGTTGGGCTCCCTGGCTGCGCGCGCCGGCGGCGCGCCCGTGGTTGCGTCTGCCACGCGCGTCACTTTTTGGGGTGCCTTGGCAATGGCATTGACAACCGGGGTTGGGGCGCTATTTGGGTTAGCCGCTTGAGATCTACGCCGTCAACGATCTCGACGGCCAACCTTTGTCTAGTTAGAAAAATAATCCAGAAATTCGAAAATAACTTCTGGTTCTCTGGCGCGCTCGTTCATGGTGATAAAGCGTTCATAGCAAGCAACTCCCGACTGAATATGCCTACACATAATTCGTGGGTTAATTTCGGTGCCTGCACATGATAATTCGCGCTCGTCGCGGCAGATCGCGCACTACCGCAGAACAAACTCCATTTCGCATGTCTTAACTTCGTAAGCTGTAAAGCCGTTTCTCTGGACACGAAGGAGCTGCGATGGAACGCCCCGACTTGTATTCGGTACTGGTCCAAACCCTTGAACGAAACGAAACACCGAGGGAATCGATAGCAAAGCTGAAGAGGTTATGGCAATCGCTCGATGTGGCGGACGCCTTTCCATGCCCGCTTTGTTTCGCGTTGCGCGATACCGTTTCGCCATTGCGGATATTGCCGGTACGTAACGGACAAGCGCCGCTGATATGTGAAGACTGCGAAGAGATGTTTTTCGTACCCGTCGAACGGTCAGCGTTTTCATCGACGCCGTCGCTGCACAACGGAACCGAGCACTCATCACCCGTTTTGACGCCGGCAACCAGCCAGCGGGAACTGAGCGTCGCCTACGTCACGTCCTATCGCTCGTCCGATATCCGCGTGTGGTCGGGAACCGGGTATCACATTTACATGGCACTCCAGGACTCCGGACTCCGAACCGAAAGTATCGAGAATTTGCGCGATACATACGGACTGTTTACGAAAGCGAAGAAGGCGGTTTATTCGGCACTGTCGGAGAAGACGTATCTGCGCGACCGGGAACTGGCGACGGTGAAATCGTATGCGCATCAGGTGGAGAGGGCGCTCGCGTCCAGCAATTGCGATGTGGTGTTCAGCCCGGGAACAATCCCGATTGCCTACCTTCGCACGGACCGGCCGATCGTGTTCTGGACCGACTCGACGTTTTCCGGCGTAATCGATTTCAATCCGTCGTTCCGAAACCTGTGCGCCGAGACTGTAAAAAACGGGAACAAGCTGGAGCAAGCGGCGCTGTCACGGTGTCGTCTCGCGATTTATTGTTCCGACTGGGCGGCACGGACGGCCATTAAATACTACGACGTCGATCCGTCCAAGGTGAAAGTGGTTCCTTTCGGCGCCAACGTCCGTTGTGACCGCGATGTGGGACAGATCGGCCGGATGATCGCACGCAAAAATCTTAATAAGTGCAGACTTTTATTCGTCGGCGTTACCTGGTTTGACAAAGGCGGCGACGTCGCCTTACAGGTGACCAAGCGTCTACGCCGACGCGGGTTGAAAGCGGAATTGCACGTCGTCGGCTGCGAGCCGCCTCCGGGCACACCGGATTTCGTGAAGGTGCACGGTTTCATATCGAAGGAAACCGAAGCAGGCAGAAAGCTTTTGGACAAGCTGTACTCGGAGTCCCATTTCCTGATCGTTCCTTCGCGTGCCGAATGCTTCGGCGTGGTATTCGCGGAAGCGAGTTCGTTTGGATTACCGTCTCTCGCCACCCACATCGGCGGGATTCCTACGGCGATCCGTAACGACAAGAACGGGCAGACCTTTGCGTTGGACGAAGACCCGGAAAGATACTGCGACTACATTCTTGACGTAATGTCGTCTAAACAGGCGTACAAAAATTTAGCCCTATCTTCTTTCAAGGAATATACAGAGCGATTGAACTGGACGTCGGCGGGTCGGCGGGTGCGTATGCTCATCGCCGAGCACTGCCGCACAACGCCGGGCACGAACCGGTTACTAGGGTAGCGGCTGCTCGATTCGCGCGAGCAACGTGTCGGCGATCTTATGTTGGGCTTCCAGATTTTCGCGTTCTTCTTCCAGTTCGGCGATCCGCACGCCCAGCGTATCCATGTCCTGCTGTATCTTGCGCAGCATTTCGAGCTTATGCTCGATCGCCAGCTTGTGCTGCTGAACCTGCGCGAAGACGGGCGATACCGCGGAACGAAACCAGCCCTTGGTCGTCTCGTTGGCATCGTGAAAGAGTTGGCGCGCCTGGCTGACCAGTGTGATAAAGAATTTATTGACCACAAAGCGTTGCTCCGTCATCAGCGTAACCGGACTGACGCGAAACGCTTCGGCGCGTTCCTGAAGCGTTCTGAATTCTTCGAAATACGACGACAGCGACAAAATCGGCGGCGCGATCACAGGCAGACCGTATTCGGTATGAAGCCGCTGATAGATGCGCACCACGACCTGACGGATGTGTTCCGACTCATGTGACACGCGTTTAAGCCGCTGCGCCGTTCCTTGGAAGAACGTCGCCATTCCATTTTGCAGTCCGCCCGTGGTCCAACTGTCTTCCATCGCCTCGCGCGTGCTCGCAATGAGCTGATCGACGCTCTTCATGCTCATGTTGGTAAGCAGGCCGGTCGCCTGTTCTGTGAGCGCGGTGCGCGTGAGGTTGAAGCCTTCCAGCTCCTTGTCGTACTTCTTCTTCTCCTCGCGCACATGCGCGACCATCTTCTGGATCGCATCGAGATTTTTGCCACCGAGCTGTTTGAGATCCGCCAGTTGACGCACGGTTTCGGTCAACCGCGCGTCGAGCAGCCCGCGGCTGCCGCGTACGCGGCCACCGACTTCTCCCACGATGCGGTCGCGCAGAATGGCGTGGCGCGCGGGAACCATGTCGTCAGCGAGGCGGCGTTCGAGCACGGGCAGGCCGCTGCGTTCGATGAGAACGGCATCGCCTTTAATCTTTCCGACCAGACCTTTCTGCGCCGAGACCGGGAGGATCTGCGACTTGTCGATGTTAAGGGTGCGCGCCGTCTCGGCGACCTGGCGCGCGATATTGGCGGCAATCGTCGCCTCATCGTGCAGCTCATCCCACATGGTGTCGATTTTATTGAGCAGCACGATATGGTGATCGTGCTTGCTGCCGGCGGTGCAGTGATTCCACACTTCAAGATCCGAACGCGTGACGCCGGTGTCGGCCGCGAGCACATACATCAACGCCTGCGCGCTCGGTAGCATGTTCATGGTGAGTTCCGGCTCCACACCGAGGGCATTGAGGCCGGGCGTATCCAGCACCACCAACCCCTGGCGCAAGAGCGGGTGCGGGAAATTGATCACCGCATGGCGCCATACCGGGACCTCGATCATGTCGTCCTCGGGCAGCACGTCTTCGGTGCGACGCGTTTTGCCGGGGTCGTACAGGCCGAGCTCCTGCGCTTCACGCACGTGCACTTTCTTCGTGCGCGTAACTTCCAGAAATGCCTCGCGCACTTCGTCGGCGGAGTCGGGCTGGAGGATGTGGATGGTGGTCCAATGAATCGGGGTGCGCTTGTACTCCGCGATCGTCATCATCGTCTTGCGCGTTTCAATCGGCAGCAGGCGCACACTCGGTTGCTCTTTTTCGTCGTAACGCAGCTCGGTCGGGCACATGGTCGTGCGACCGGTGGTAGAAGGCAGGAGCCGGTCCTTAAATTCGGAAAAGAAAATTGCATTCAGAAGCTCGGTCTTGCCACGCGAGAATTCCGCTGCGAGCGCGACCGTCAACTTGTCGGCCTGCAAGGCACCGATGAGTTCGTAGACGCGCAGGTCTTCCTCACCGTCGGTGAGCCGCTGTTGCTCGACCCAGTCCTGGTAGGCGGTCACTGCGGCCGCAAGATCGTCGCGCCAACGTTTGAGTTGCCCCAGACGACGCGCAAGATGCCCACCCAGCATCGTCACCTTTTCGGTGGGCGCGGGGGCGGGCGACGCGGGGGCGGGAGACTGAGCCATGTTTAGCAATCGTTCCGTGTTCAAGGTCCAGAAGCAAGAAAGTCCGTAAGTTCTTATTAAGTCTTGCAAAAGATGGGCCATGGGCAGGGCAGGGAATCGCACGGTTTTTCTGGGTAAACATGGGAAATTCTGGGCTAATGCGGCGACCAGGGTGGCAAACCGGGCGCCCGAGTCTCCGGAAGCGCAAATTCGCGCCGGTGAGGCCTGTCTGCCGCCGCTGGAACGCCTGCTTGCGTCGCCCCGGGCGTTCCGATAAACAGGCCCCTGAAATGAATTTCTCCAAGAATTTCACCGGATCCGTCGACGAACCCCGCCTGCAATTGTTGCTGCCCGGCCTGTTTGGCCCCTCCACGACCGAGCCGGAAGCTCAGGGCCGTCCAAGGCTGTCGGGGCTGGAAACACTGCTTGCACGTGCCGAGCACCAGACGCTGTCCGTCCGGGGCTTTGAGACGCTGCTGTTTTCGCTCCTGGGGGCCGAGATACCGGCTGAGGGCGATCTACCAATCGCTGCCGTCACGCGCGTTCTCGATCTGGGTGTGGTGGATAACGGCTGGTGGCTACGGGCCGATCCGGTCCACTTGATGCCACGCCGAGACCAGCTCGTGCTCACCGACAGCCACGCGCTCGACCTGACCCAGGACGAGGCCAACCGCCTCTCGGCGGAGATCGTCGAGCTTTATGCCGCCGACGGCTGGACCGTCAAAGCCCCGCGGCCCTCGCGCTGGTACCTCAAACCGCCCCGTACGCCGAAGGTGACGACCACGGCGCTCTCCGATGTGGTCGGACATGACATCCATCCTTATCTACCGCGCGGCGCCGAGGCGAAAGCGTGGCACACGACGCTGAACGAAATGCAGATCCTGCTGCACACGGCCAAGGTTAACGAGGAGCGCGAGCGTGCCGGAAAGTTGCCGGTAAACAGTCTCTGGTTCTGGGGCGGCGGACGTCTGCCGCGCATGGAACCGGTGAAGTGGGGCGGACTCTGGAGCACCGAACCGGTCAGCCTCGGATTGGCGCGCCTCACCGAAACACCGAGTCAGGCGGTGCCGGCGGGGTTCGAAGACTGGCAGCGCCAGACAAGCCGCACCGGCACGCAGTTGGTGGTACTCGATGCGCTCAGGCCGGCGACGCTTTACCGGAACGCCGATGTCTGGACGCAAACGATCGCCGAGCTCGAGCGTGACTGGTTCGAGCCGCTGCTGCGCGCGCTCAAGACGCGCACGCTCGATTCGGCTGCCATCCTGACTGACACCGGCCACTGCTTCCGGCTCACCTCGCGCAGCGCGCGCCGTTGGTGGCGTCGCGCCAAACCACTCGCAACCTATCGCTGACCGTGGACGCACTGCGCAAACAAATTATTCGGCGCATCATCGAAGCGAGCGCGCCCGACGGATTGCCGCAGGATTTGCATCCGGTACTGCGGCGCATTTACCGCGCCCGGCGCGTCGGCTCGCCGCTCGAACTCGATCGCTCGCTCGAACGCCTCGCGGCACCGGATTTATTGCGCGGCATCGCGCCCGCGGTTGCGTTGCTGGTGCATGCACTGCACGCACAGCAACGCATCCTCATCATTGCCGACTTCGACGCCGACGGCGCCACCAGTTGTGCGCTCGTCGTGCGCGCGTTGCGCATGTTGGGTGCGCAGCATGTCGATTATCTGGTGCCGAATCGCTTCGAGTACGGCTACGGCCTCACGCCCGAGATTGTTCACGTCGCCGCCGAACGTAAACCCGATCTGTTGATCACGGTCGATAACGGCATCTCCAGCGTCGAGGGCGTGCGCGCCGCGCAGGCGCACGGCATGAAGGTGCTCATCACCGACCATCACCTCGCCGGTGCCGAACTGCCGGCGGCCGATGCCATCGTCAATCCGAATCAGCCGGGCGATGAATTCCCAAGCAAGGCCCTCGCCGGCGTGGGCGTGGCGTTCTATCTCATGCTGGCGCTGCGCACGCGGCTGCGCAGCAATGGCTGGTTCACGCAACGGAACATCCCCGAGCCGAACCTCGGCAAGCTGCTCGATCTGGTCGCGCTCGGCACCGTGGCCGACGTGGTACCGCTCGATGCCAACAACCGCATCCTGGTGTCACAAGGTCTTGCACGTATTCGCGCCGGCCAATGCTGTGCCGGCATCCGCGCGCTGACGCAAGTCGGCGGCCGTGAGGTCGCGCGTCTGGGCTCGACCGATCTCGGGTTTGTGGTGGCACCGCGACTGAATTCCGCCGGACGCCTGAACGACATGTCGCTCGGTATCGAATGCCTGCTCGCCGATGACTTCGCGCGCGCGACCGAACTGGCGCGCACGCTCGATCAGCTCAACCGCGAGCGGCGTGAAATCGAACGCGACATGCGCGAACAGGCGGTCATCGCCGTTGATGCGCTGCATCTGGAATCCGGCCTGCCGCGCGGGCTGTGCCTGTTCGATGAGTCGTGGCATCAGGGCGTGATCGGTATCGTGGCCGCGCGCGTGCGCGAGCGCGTGCACCGGCCGGTGATTGCGTTCGCGCCATCGATCGGCACCGAGATCAAAGGCTCGGCGCGTTCCGTTCCGGGTCTGCACATCCGCGATGTGCTGGACGCGGTGGCCACCCGCCATCCGACGTTACTGCGCAAATTCGGCGGCCACGCGATGGCCGCGGGGCTGACACTCGAACGCGACAACTTCAAAGATTTCAGCGCGGCGTTCGATGACGAAGTGAGCCGCTGGCTCAGCGAGGACGACCTGCACGGCACCATCTTCAGCGACGGCGAACTCGTGCCCACCGACTTCACGCTCGAACTGGCGGAGCTGCTGCGCGCCGGCGGCCCGTGGGGTGCGGCCTTCCCGGAACCGATCTTCGATGGCACGTTCGATATTCTGGAGCGGCGTGTCGTCGGCGAAAAACATCTGAAACTGGTGCTTCGCCTCGCAAGCGGCGGCCGGCCGCTGCACGCCATCGCCTTCGGCGCCGCCGATGCGCAGTCGATCGGCGCGCGCGTGCAGGCGGCGTATCGGCTCGACATTAACGAATATCAGGGCAACCGCAGTGTGCAGCTGGTGGTGGAACATCTGGAACCGGCGGCCTAGAGCGGGTGTGCACGCCGACGATGGCTGTTAGAATTCACGCATGAAAACGCTTGAAGATTTCGTCGGCAACACGCCGCTGGTACGCCTGCAGCGCCTGCCCGGAAACACTACGAGTAACGTCATTCTGGCCAAACTCGAAGGCAACAATCCGGCCGGGTCGGTGAAGGATCGTCCGGCGCTGTCGATGATCCAGCGCGCCGAGGCGCGCGGCGACATCAAGCCCGGCGACACGCTGATCGAAGCCACCAGCGGCAACACCGGCATCGCGCTCGCTATGGTCGCTGCCATGAAGGGATATCGCATGACGCTCATCATGCCCGAGCACATGAGCGCCGAGCGCCGCGCCACCATGAAGGCGTTCGGTGCGGAAATCTTTCTGGTACCGCAAAGCGCCGGCATGGAAGGTGCGCGCGATCTCGCTGAGAAAATGCAGATCGAAGGCGAGGGCAGGGTGCTCGATCAGTTCGCCAATCCGGACAACCCGCTTTCGCACTATGAGGGCACCGGCCCGGAGTTGTGGCGCGACACGCAAGGCAAGATCACGCACTTTGTGAGCTCCATGGGCACGACCGGCACCATCATGGGCGTGTCGCGCTTCCTGAAAGAAAAGAATCCCGCTATCCAGATCATCGGCGTTCAGCCGTCGCAGGGTTCATGCATTCCCGGCATCCGCGCCTGGCCCAAGGCATACCTGCCAAAGATTTATGATTCCTCGCGCGTGGATCGCGTGATGGAAGTCAGCCAGAAAGAAGCCGAGGACGTCATGCACCGGCTCGCCCGTGAGGAAGGCATCTTCTGCGGCGTCTCTTCCGGCGGCGCGACGCACGCGGCGCTGCAGCTGAGCCAGGGTGTCAACAACGCCGTGATTGCCACCATCATCTGCGATCGCGGCGATCGCTACATCTCTACCGGAGTGTTCCCCGATTGAACGTCCTCGCCTTCGATATTGAAACCATCCCGGATTTCGAAACCGGCCGTCGTTTGTACGAACTCGGCGATCTGTCCGACAAGGACACCGGGCGCGCGATGTTTGCCATCCGGCGCGAGGAGACGGGCGAGTCGGAATTCCTGAAACACCACCTGCACCGCGTCGTAGCGATCTCTGCCGTGCTGCGGCATAACGACAGCCTCAAGATCTGGTCGCTCGGCGACGAAAGCTCGAGCGAGGCGGAAATCATTCGCCGCTTCTTCGACGGCGTCGAACGCTACACGCCCACGCTCGTGTCCTGGAACGGTTCCGGCTTCGATCTGCCGGTGCTGCATTACCGTTCACTCAAGCACGGCATCGCGGCGCCGCGTTACTGGGAGAACGGTCAAGACGATTCGAGTTTCCGTTACAACAATTACCTTTCGCGCTTCCACGAACGCCATACCGATCTGAAAGACGTGCTCGCGGCATATCAGCCGCGCGCCACGGCGCCGCTCGATGACATCGCCCTGCTGCTCGGCTTCCCGGGCAAGATGGGCCGCAGCGGCGCCAACGTGTGGGAGCAGTATCTGGATGGCAAGCTCGGCGAGATCCGCGACTACTGCGAGACCGATGCGCTCAATACCTACCTCGTGTACCTGCGCTACGAATTAATCCGCGGCAATCTCGACGAGGCCGGCTATCAACGCGAAGCCGAACTGGTACGCAAAACCTTGCGCGAGACCGGCAAACCGCATTTGACTGAATTTCTCTCCTGCTGGACCTGAGCATGCAGTCGCCACACCACACGCCGTCGGAACCGCTGACGACGGCGACCGTTGAATCGTTGACGCACGATGCGCGTGGCGTGACGCACATCGATGGCAAGGCCGTTTTCGTCGAAGGCGCACTGCCGGGGGAGAAGGTGCGGTTGCGCATCCAGCGACGCTATCCGCGTTACGACATCGCCACGCTCGTTGAAGTCATTACCCCGAGTCCCGCCCGACGCGAGCCGCCGTGCCCGCACTTCGGCGTCTGCGGCGGTTGCAGCCTGCAGCATCTCGATTCGGCGGCGCAGATTCGCGCCAAGCAAACGGTGCTGGCAGAACAACTCCAACGCATCGGCAAGGTCGAGCCTGAGCGTTGGCTTGCACCCCTCACCGGTCTGACATTGGGGTATCGCCGCCGTGCACGCTTAGGCGTGCGCCTCGTGGACAAGAAGGGCGGTGTGCTGGTGGGCTTTCGCGAACGACGTCGCTCCTACATCACCAATCTCAGCACCTGCCTCGTGCTCGATCCGGTCGTCGCCGCATGGATTCCTGAATTGCGCACGCTTATTGCCGCGCTGTCGCGACCTGATCGGATTCCGCAGATTGAAGTCGCCGTCGGCGATCACGCGCGCGCACTGGTGATTCGCCACATGACCGCGTTCACCATCGCCGATGAGCAACGGCTACGCGACTTTGCACAGCGCCACAATGTGCAGATTTACACCCAGCCCGGGTCACCTGAAACCATTACGCCGCTGTGGCCGACCACGCCGGTAACGCTCGATTACACGCTGAACGATGGAACGGTAATACAGTTTCGGCCAACCGATTTCATTCAGGTCAATGCCGCGATCAACAACAGCATGATCGAACAGTCACTGCGATTGCTCGACATAAAACCGGATGACGTCGTGCTCGATCTGTTTTCGGGCCTCGGCAATTTCACGCTTCCGCTCGCACGCCGGGCGAAGCGGGTGCTCGGCATCGAGGGCGACGCGGAGCTCGTGCACGGCGCGCGCCGTAACGCCGCCGCGAACGGAATTGCCAACGCGGAGTTCCGCAGCGCCAATCTGTTTCTCGGCCCGGCCGAACTCGCACCGTGGGACGGCTTTGCCTTCAACAAGCTGCTGCTCGATCCGCCGCGCGTCGGCGCGATCGAGATCATCCGCGCGTTGCGCGCGCCGCTGCCCGAGAAAATCGTCTATGTTTCCTGTTATCCGGCGACGTTGGCGCGCGACAGTGATCACCTGGTGCACGAACTCGGCTACCGGCTAACCGCCGCCGGTGTGATGGACATGTTCCCGCATACGGATCACGTCGAATCGATGGCGCTGTTTGAGAAACCACCTTAGAACATGACCTCACCGTACTTGATTGAAGTCGATGTACCGACCCAGACGCTGGTGGTCTCCGCCCGCGGCGGCAAGATCGTCATGCAAACGCGCGTGGCCACGGCCCGCAACGGCGCGGGCGAAGTGCGCGGCAGCGAATGCACGCCGCGCGGACAGCACTACATCCGCGCCAAGATCGGCGACGGCCTGCCGACAAACTCGGTGCTGGTATCGCGGCGTGCGACCGGAGAGATCTACAGTCCGCAAATGCGCGCGGTATATCCCGGACGCGACTGGATTCTCACACGCATCATGTGGCTCTGCGGCCTCGAACACGGCAAGAATCGACTCGGGAACGTGGACACCATGCGCCGCTACGTTTATATCCACGGCTGCCCGGACGAAGACCCGATGGGTGTGCCGTCCTCACGCGGCTGCATAAAAGTACGCAATGCCGAACTGATTCGGTTGTTCGATCTGGTGCCGGCTGGAACGCCGGTTCTTATTAAAGGATAAAGAACGATGTCGCTGGGTCCGGTCATGCTCGATGTTGCGGGCAAAACACTTGCCGCCGAAGAGCGCGAGCGGTTGCTGCATCCGCTCGTCGGTGGCGTGATTCTGTTCTCGCGTAACTATGAATCGCCCGAACAGGTGCGCGCGCTGGTCGACGAGATACATCGCCTGCGCGAACCGCAGCTGCTGATCGCCGTCGATCACGAAGGTGGGCGCGTGCAGCTTTTCCGCTGGGGCTTCACGGCGCTGCCGCCGATGCGGCGCCTGGGCGAAATGCACGACGAAAATCCCAAGCGCGCGCAGCGACTGGCGGAGAGTATCGGCTGGCTGATGGCCGCGGAGCTGCGCTCCGTCGGCGTAGATTTCAGCTTCGCGCCGGTGCTGGATCTCGATTGCGGCGTGAGCGAAATCATCGGCGATCGCGCCTTCCATTCCGACCCCGAAATCGTCGCCGATCTGGCACACGCCGCCATGCGCGGCATCCACAAGGCCGGCATGGCCGCAGTCGGCAAGCACTTTCCCGGTCACGGCAGTGTGGCGCCGGACTCGCACATCGCGCTGCCGATCGATGAGCGCGAATACGCCGATATTGCCGCGACCGATCTGCTGCCGTTCGAGCGCATGGTGAATTACGGCCTCGAGGCCATCATGCCGGCGCACGTCATTTACTCACGCGTGGACTCGCACCCGGCCGGGTTCTCGCCCTTCTGGCTGAAAGAAGTCCTGCGCAAGCGGCTCGGTTTTCAGGGCGTGATTTTCAGCGACGATTTGTCGATGGAAGGCGCGAAAGGGGCGGGCGACGTAGTCGCGCGTGCGCACGCGGCGCTAAATGCCGGCTGCGACATGGTGCTGGTGTGCAACGACTCGGCGTCGGCGGCGCAGCTGCTCGATGGACTCGGAACCCACGATGATCCGGTGTCGCATCTGCGCCTGGTGCGCCTGCACGGGCGCCACGTTCCCGATCGCGCACAATTGCTTGCCGATATTGAGTACCACGACGCTGTGCGTCTCGCACAGAGCCTCGCGTAAGCGACGTCAAAAAACATTGCTTCGTGCGCCGGATGACCGATAATTAGCACTGGTACCGGCATTGGCGGTCAACTTTCCCCGGGGGAATACGTAATTGGATCTGTACAAACCACTCAAGAAGCTCAAGCTCGAGAGCTTTAACAATCTCACGAAGACGCTGAGCTTCAATATCTACGACATTTGCTACGCCCAGAGCGAATCGGCCCTCCAGGAATACATTCGGTACATCGACGAGGTGTACAACGCCGAGCGCTTGACCCAGATTCTGTCGGAAGTGGCGCAGATCATCGGCGCCAACGTGCTTAACATCGCGCACCAGGATTACGATCCGCAAGGCGCGAGCGTGACAATGTTGATCTCGGAACTGCCGATCCACGAAGAACCGCTCAACCCGGAAGCGCCGGGCCCGTTATCGGGCGACGCGACGGATCATTCGGCGGATCAATCGACTCAGACAAATCTCGACCTGCCGATCAAGGACTCGGTCGTGGCGCATCTCGACAAGAGCCACATCACCGTTCACACCTATCCGGAATCGCATCCCGAAAACGGCATCGCGACGTTCCGTGCTGATATCGACGTCTCGACCTGCGGCAAGATTTCGCCGCTGCGCGCGTTGAATTACCTGATCCACAGTTTCGATTCGGATATCGTTATCATTGACTACCGCGTGCGTGGCTTTACCCGCGACGTGAAGGGCGTGAAGCACTACATCGATCACAAGATCAATTCGATCCAGAACTTCGTGGACAAAAACACGCTCTCGCGCTATCAGGCGATCGACGTGAACGTCTACCAGGAAAACATCTTTCACACGAAGATGATGCTCAAGGATTTCAAGCTCGACAACTATCTGTTCGGCGCCAACGAGACCGACCTCAAAGAGCAGGACGTGAAAACGGTCACGACCGGTCTGAAGCACGAGATGTCGGAGATCTTCGTCGGCACAAACATGGTGAAGATGGCCTGAAGTAACACCAACGTTAATACGCGGCACAATATTTACTCCCTCTCCTTCCGGGAGAGAGCTGGGGTGAGGGAGTATGTAGCTATACGTCGCGCAATATCCCCTCACCCTCATTCCCGCTCCCGGAAGAAGAGCGAGGCCAGCCGAGAGCACTTCGCGCAACCTTAAATTTACTCTGGCCATGCCAAAATTCAGCCCGCGTTGTACCGAATGTCCACGCTTGGCACGCTTCCTCACCAAAGTACGGAGCGACCATCCATCCTATTTCGCCCGCCCGGTACCGCCGTTTGGCGATCCGGCCGCGCGACTGTTAATCATCGGCCTGGCGCCGGGAATGCATGGCGCCAACCGCACCGGTCGGCCGTTCACCGGTGACCATGCCGGGATCCTGCTGTACAAAACGCTGCATAAGTTCGGCTTCGCGAACCGTGCGGAATCCGTTTCCGCCGACGACGGCCTGGAACTGCGAAACTGCCGCATCACCAATGCGGTCAAATGCCTGCCGCCGGCCAACAAACCGTTGCCGACCGAAATCAAATGCTGCAACAACTATCTGCAAACGGAATTGAAAAAATTACCGCAAGACAGCGTCCTGCTCGCACTCGGCGGCGTCGCGCATAAGGCGGCGCTGCTGGCATTCGGTCTCAAGGCGTCTGCGTACCCGTTCGGTCACGGCGCACAACATGCGCTGCCCGACGGCGGCTGGCTGCTCGATTCCTACCATTGCAGTCGCTACAACACCCAGACCCGCCGGCTGACACCGCAGATGTTTGAAACCGTGGTATCACGCGCGGCGAAACTGCTCGTCTAAGCCGTCATGGCCTTCGACACCGCCGCGCTCAAGACCCTGCCGACGACGCCGGGGATTTACCGTATGCTCGGGGCCGACGGCGAGGTACTGTACGTCGGCAAGGCGCGCAACCTGCGCGTACGCGTGCGCAGCTACTTTCGGCCGACGGGGCTTACGCCCAAGGTGCGCGCACTCACCGCGCTGATCGAACGCATCGACGTTACCGTCACCCACACCGAAAACGAAGCGCTGCTGCTCGAAAACAATCTCATCAAGACGCTGCTGCCGCATTTCAATGTCCTGCTGCGCGACGACAAGAGTTACCCGTATATTTTTATTTCCGAGAATCAGGATTTTCCGCGTATGACGCTGCACCGCGGTGCGAAGCGCGAGAAGGGCAGGTACTTCGGCCCGTATCCGTCGGCGTCGGCGGTGCGCGAGAGCCTGAACCAGCTGCAGAAAATCTTTCAGATTCGGCAGTGCGAAGACAGCTTCTTTAAGAATCGCTCGCGCCCGTGCCTGCAGTACCAGATAAAACGCTGCACCGCCCCGTGCGTCGGCTTCATCGATCATGAGCGTTACCGGGAAGACATCAATCACGCGATCCTGTTCTTCGAGGGCCGCAGCCGCGCCGTCATCGACAGCATGGTGCTCAAGATGGAAGACGCCTCCGGGCGTCAGGACTACGAGGCCGCCGCACAGTACCGCGACCGCGTGGTGGCGCTCAAGCAGATGCAGGAACGGCAGTACATCGTCGGCGACAGCGGCGATGCCGATGTGCTGGCGGTGGCGGCCGGGAAGGGTAGCGCCTGTGTCGAGGTCACGTTCATCCGCAACGGCGCCAATCTCGGTTCCAAGAGCTTCTTTCCGAAACTCGGCGCTGAGAGTGAGCCCGAGGACATCCTGGCAGCCTTTCTGCCGCAATACTATTTGGGCAAGCCGGTTCCGGAGCGGTTGTATCTCAGCTGCATACTTGCCGATCGGTCGTTGCTGGAACAAGTATTCTCCGACCAGGCCGGCAAAAAAATACAGCTCATCACGCCGCAACGTGGCGCCCCCCGACGCTGGGTGAAAATGGCCGAAATCAATGCACGCGACGTATTGCGCCGGCGCCTGGCGGATCGCGCCGGCCTGGCCGAGCGATTCGAGGCGCTGCGTGTCGCGTTTAAACTCGATGCCGTACCCGAACGCATCGAATGTTTTGACGTCAGCCATACGTTCGGCGAAGCGCCCGTGGCATCGTGCGTAGTCTTCGATGCCACCGGACCGGTCAAATCGGATTACCGGCGCTTCAACATTGAAGGCGTCACACCCGGCGATGATTACGGGGCGCTCGCACAAGCGCTTACGCGCCGCTACCGGCGCATCAAGGAAGGCGAGGGCAAGCTTCCGGACATGCTGTTCATCGACGGCGGAAAAGGACAGCTCCACGCCGCGGAACAGGCACTCGCAGAAGTGCAGGTGGAGGGGCTGCCACTGGTCGGCATCGCCAAAGGACCGTCGCGAAAACCCGGCCGCGAACAGCTTTTCTTGTCCGGACAAGCCGGTCCCACTATACTGCCAGCCGATTCACCTGCGCTGCATTTAATCCAGCAGATTCGCGACGAGGCGCACCGTTTTGCTATCACCGGCCACCGCTTGCGGCGCGGCAAGGCCCGTACGGTTTCTGCCCTCGAGCGCATCCCCGGTGTCGGCGACAAGCGACGTCAGGCTTTACTCAAAAATTTAGGCGGACTGCGCGAGGTCATGCGCGCCGGCGTCGAAGACCTTGCCCGCGTGCCAGGCGTCTCACGCGAATTGGCACAACGAATTTATGACACGTTTCACGAACAGGAACACTGAGTGCCGCTTAATATCCCAAATATCCTGACGCTGCTGCGGATGGCACTGATCCCGTTGTTTGTGGTCGTGTACTACCTGCCTTACCCGCGCGCACCGATTCTGGCAACGGTCATTTTTGCAGGCGCCGGCGTGACCGACTGGCTCGACGGTTATCTCGCCCGGCGCCTCGAACAGCACTCGCCGTTCGGCGCGTTTCTCGACCCGGTGGCAGATAAACTCATGGTCGCCGCGGCGCTGGTAATGCTGATTGCAGACCCACGCGTTCACAACCTCGTGCTCGACAGCCGGCTGTTTGGCGTCGTAGTGCTGATCATCCTCGGTCGCGAAATTGCGGTCTCGGCATTACGTGAATGGATGGCGGAGGTGGGCAAACGATCGAGCGTGGCCGTGTCGTACATCGGCAAGTACAAAACCGGCTCGCAGATGGTAGCCATCGGGTTTCTGATCTGGCGCGAATCGGTGTTTCAGCTGCCGGTGTTCCGCATCGGCGAGTGGCTACTTTACGTCGCCGCAGCGCTCACATTGTGGTCCATGATCTCCTACGTACGCGCCGCCTGGCCCAATCTTGTACAGGCGGGGAAAGCGCCGTAACTCACGGAAATTTCGCCGATCGGTGCTTGACACCCCCGGCTTTCCCCTTAAAATACCGGTTCTTATGCGGGAATAGCTCAGTTGGTAGAGCGCAACCTTGCCAAGGTTGAGGTCGAGGGTTCGAATCCCTTTTCCCGCTCCAGCTTTCCGGGGAAGCTCTTTGAGGTCTTCCCCTTTTTATTACCTCCCGTATTACTTCGTCGCGATTTGTTCGTGGCTGGGTGGCAGAGTGGTCATGCAGCGGACTGCAAATCCGTGTACGCCGGTTCAATTCCGACCCCAGCCTCCATTTCCTCTTCCAGCAACATCCCACAACGTCCAAGAAACACTGAAAAAGAAGTATTTTTTTCATTTTCAGCGTCCACTACCGTCCGACGATATTCATTGACATCTGGGGGCATTGGGGGCATTTTTGGGGGCATCGAACGGTTCTCCGGAACACGATGCCCCCAAATCAACAGCCGACGCCATACCGATGCCCCTGACCGATACAGCGATTCGCAACGCTAAGCCTGGTCCGAAGACAAAGAGGCTCTTTGACGGTGGCGGTCTCTATCTCGAAATCTCATCGACCGGAAGCAAACTCTGGCGACTGAAATATCGGATCGCCAAGCGCGAAAAGCGCCTCGCTTTCGGTATCTACCCGGAAGTTTCATTGAAAGATGCTCGTATGAAGCGCGACGACGCCCGCAAATTGTTGGCGACCGGCGTTGACCCCAACGCTCAGCGCAAGGCGATAGAGTTCCATAACGCGAGCACCCTTGAAGCGGTGGCGCGCGAGTGGTTCGCTAAGTTCTCGCCCAGTTGGTCGGCAGATCATGCGGAAAGGGTTATCCGCCGTTTTGAGCGCGATATATTCCCGTGGATGGGCGCTCGGCCTATAGGGGAAATCACCGCTCCGGAACTGCTGACCGCGCTGCGCCGGGTCGAGAACCGCGGCGTAATCGAAACAGCGCACCGGGTGCTGCAGAACTGCTCGCAAGTATTCCGCTACGCGGTAGCCACGGGTCGGTCCCAGCGCGATCCAACCTCCGATCTGCGTGGCGCGCTTCCGCCCGCGCGGGGAAAGCACTTCGCTTCCATCACCGAGCCGAAAGCGATTGGCGAACTGCTGCGCGCTATCGGCGGTTACAAGGGTTCGTTTATTACGCAATGCGCGCTGCGTCTCGCGCCGCTCGTGTTCGTCCGGCCCGGTGAACTGCGTCGGGCCGAATGGGCCGAGCTCGATCTGGACGCCGCAGAGGGGCGTATCCCCGCCAGCAAAATGAAAATGCGCGTGATCCACGTCGTTCCACTTTCCAGTCAGGCGGTATCAATCCTGCGCGAGCTGCACCCGCTTACTGGCAACGGCAAGTACGTTTTTCCTGGCACTCGCACCAAGGATCGCCCGATGTCCGAAAATACGGTGCTCGCGGCCTTACGCCGGATGGGTTATGGAACCAACGACATGACAGGGCACGGCTTTCGCAGCATGGCTTGCACGATCCTGAATGAGCAGGGCTGGGACCGGGACGTCATCGAACGCCAACTTGCGCACGCCGAACGAGATAACGTGCGCGCCGCTTACAACTATGCCGAACATCTACAGGAGCGTCGGAGGATGATGCAGGCGTGGGCGGAATATCTCGACACATTGAGCGCCGGCGCGAACGTCATCCCACTGCGGACGGCCGCCAGATGAACGCTCACGCGTAATTTCGTGTGCCAAATAATGTTTCAACACGAGACGAAAAAGTTCCCGCGAAAAAGTATATTTCGAGAAGGTAACAAAAAGGAATAAATGTGCTATCGTTTTTGTAGACTTGTGCAGAGCTACACACCGCAACCATGAGTGGACCGACGCCCGCCTCCGCGGGCGTTTTGCGTTGTAGGGTTGGTCCCTGAAAACAAGCAAAAAAATGTTAGACGATTGTTCTGGCGATCGTCTAACAAAAGTGCCGGTTCGATGCTATCGTCTGGATAGACTCGCCGTCGTTTCGTTCTTCTCTCGGAAATAAATCCAAAGCGCCCGCCGCCCTGTGCGGGCGTTTGCTTGTGGGCTGTCTTTCTTTTTGTGTTCTACAAACGCGTTACGTAAAACACGACTCATCGCTAAGGTGGTGAGGCGGTAGAGCTGTTTAGCGGTATGGCCGGAAAGGGATTCCGTAGTGCGGAATCCCGCGCCGCGTCGCCGGCGCCCGGCCCTGACGACACTGCGTCAGGGAATCGGCCATCCTCCGGAGCGGGGCTCCGGTGTCTCGGCCTTCCATACCGCTTTAGGTTGTTCAACCTCCCTTTTCTTATTCCTTCTATCGAGGTGCCATCGATGCGCCAGGGTCATGCTTTGTCCAAAGTCACTTATCTGCGACTCACCGAGGCGGAACACCAGGAGTTCACGGCAGCCGCGAAGCGCCTGCGCGACACCCGCGCGAATCTGCTGCGCCGCGCCGTGCGCGAAATCATCAAGCAACCGACAGACATGCTCGAACGGGAGCTTGCGGGACTTGACGAGGCGGTTTATCAACTGCGCGCCGTGGGACGAAACCTGAATCAGCTTGTGCGCGCCGTGCATACGGGCGAATTGAAAGACGGCCAGGTGGACCCGGCGGTGTTGGCGACACTGACACAGGCTATCGGCCAGCTCGACAAGCGGCTGATGGAACTGATCGAGAAGAGCCGCCTGCGGCGGGTGCTCCGGTGAGTACCGAGAAGGAAGACCACAAGGGATTACTCGGGCCGCACCGGATGGTGCGTCCCTCGATGCGAGGGCGTGGGGTGCCGCCGCGTTCGGTGAAAGCCTCGGCGCTCAGTATCGCCGAACGTATCCGTACTGCCCGCGGTCTCCCCCAGGCCATCGTCAAGATCACGAGCTATTCCCGCGGGCGGGATGCCTGCCGCCGGCATTGGACGTATCTCAGTCGCAAGGGAAAGCTCGCCCTTGAAACCGAGACCGGCGAACTCCTTTCAGATCGGGAGGAACAGTGCTCGGTACTCGAAGCCTGGTCGGTGTCGTTCGATACCCGCAAGAATGCCCGCGATCAGGTCAACGTTGTGGTCTCGGCGCCACCGGGCGCCTCAGCTGAGGCGGTACGGATTGCGGCGCGGGAGTTTGGTAACGAGGCGTTTCCTCATCGGCGTTACGTGTTCGTACTGCATGAGGATAAAGGGCATCCCCATGTGCATTTTGCCGTAGCGCTACGAGGCAAAGGCAAGAAGCTCGATCCCCGCATCGCGGACCTGCGTCGTTGGCGGGAGCTGTGGGCGAAGAAGGCTCGCAAACAAGGTATCGAGATGGCTTGCTCGCCCCGCGCGGCACGGGGCGCAGGACGAAGGCGTCCTCACTCGCCGATATATCACTTGCAACGCCGGGGAATTACTTCAGAGCGTACCAAAGTGGCTGTAAAGGAAACCGTCGCGCGCGGTGCCGATACGCCTTGGGAGCAGTATGTGAAAGAACGTAACCGCGCCGAGCGCACTGCCTATCGGCAGAGCGCTAAAGAGTTGCGCACCGCTGCCAAAGCGGCGTTGCCGGCGGAGCGCACCAAGCTTGAAGCAGCCGCCACGGAGCTTGAGAAATTCGCGGAACGATTGCCGGTGGCGAAGACGCGCCGACAGCAATTGCGCGAAGCGCTCGAACAGCAACGCCAGAATTCGTCATCCAAACAAGAGCGCGACGATCTGGAACGGTAAATATTGCATTCCCCCGTTCGATATCACGGAGATCACCACAGCGCGCCGATGGCGCGCTGTTTTTTTCGAGGTTCGTCATGGCTAATCCCTGTCCGAGATTCAACGCCTGCAGCGCGCCGCACTGTCCGATCGATGATTGGATACTGCATCATCACCTCAAAGGCGAGTCCGTCTGTTTTTATCTGCTGGCGGCGAAACATATCGGCACGCCTCCCCAGACGGGTGACATACCGAGAGAACTTGCCGAGAACGCCTCCCAGGCTTACCGAGAGACTATTTCCTCGTCCTGCTGCCGGTGGGCATACCGACGATGGGGTAGGGGACAGCAAACTAGTAAAAAAAAACAAAACAACCGGCGACTTAGTTTCTAGTCGCCTCGTTCTGGCGGATGCGTAGCACAACAACGGCGCATTAGCGCCAAGGTTAAATATGACACAAGCAATTCTCAGGCTCCCGGAAGTAAAGGCCCGCACCGGACTCTCTAGAAGTGAAATATACAGGCGCGAAGCGTTGGGCGAGTTTCCGAAACGTGTACGTTTGGGCGCGCGTTCGGTAGGCTGGCTCGCCAGCGAGATCGACGAGTTCATCGTCGCGCTCGTGCGCGCGAGCCGCGACCGGTTAGTTACGAATTGAACGCTTCATCGGTTCATCTTAACCCGCGTGTCCGCGCAGGTGAGTTTCCCTCGTGATCTGATTCAGGTTGCGCCTCATGGCTCGCAGTTGATAGACCGTCTCATCCAGTCCAACCGTCTGCGGCAAAATAGAGGAAAGGAGCGGGGTGGGCGAGGGGTGAGTTTTCGGAAAAGGGGCTTTATACTTCCTATGCTCGATTTCAAACACCGCGCGACGATCCGTCAGCGCACATCAGTTCATCACGAGGATGATTCACTGAGGGTGGCGGCTTCGGGTGTTCGAAGAGGAATTTCGGTACTTCCGAATCAGAGTCGACGTCTTGATGAGGCTAACGGACAAGGACTATTGGGTTGGCTGCGACAGAATTTGCGTGATACGAATCCCCAGTGCAGATGGCACTTACAAGAACTTCGAGCGGTACCGACCAACTCTTCGCAGCGTTCGCGCCGTGAAGGAACGGGAACAGCGACTGATCAAGGCGTGTGGGGATATCGTTTATGTGACCGGAAAAGGTGTCTTCAGAGGCATCAGCGCTCACTGACTAGCTGACTATGATGGTTTGTATTGCGCCCTCGCCCCACGACCCATCCTTCGGAGAGATGCTGCGCGCGCTCGCAAGCGACACTCGGGTCGAGTGGTTGCGCCAGAATGGTGACTACAAGGTTGTTCGACTGCCGCGAGCAAACCAGCGTCTAACTTGGTTCGCTCGGATGCGCGATCTCATTGGACGCCTTTTCTTCGGATGGCGGTGAATGGTTCGCCATCCGCATCAGCCTCAACGAAATGCATCCTTGATTTCAGACTAGATCCCTTTCCAAACCAATGGAGGTGCTAGTGACCAAGCTCAATACGATTTCCCTAATAGCAGCACTTCTCGTTACTACGCTACTGCACAGTTGCGCAATCACGGAAAGCCCGCCTGCCCCCGACGAGCTGCACCACACTACGATGGGGTATAGATATCAGAACGACTATCAACGGAAAAAGGCTGAAGAGAACCGGTCACGTCTCCAGCTTGGCATGACGGCCGAGGAGGTAGTGAGCCTTCTCGGGATTCCCGCCGGGCCCATGGTGACAAGCGCCATCGCGGAGAGCGCTCTCTTTGACGTTCACTACGGCAGCGACCTTCTCAAATTCCGCGATGGCAGGCTCACTGCGTACTCCCGCGTTCCCCCTGCTTCAAGCTATCAGCGCACCGTGCGGCTGAAAGATCCATTGGGCACCTGCGGGGCTAGCTGCAACGAGTTCAATGTTGCGGTCCGAAACGGTGACGTGGAAAAGGTCAGGACGCTACTCCAAGGGAACGTGGATTTGGTATCCAGCAAGCCCTACGATGGGGTGACGCCTTTTCAGGCGGCGGTGGAACGTGGCGACAAGGCAACTGCGAGTCTCCTCTTGGCGAACAAAGCGGATGTCACCGCCAAGAACCGAAGTGGGCTAACACCCCTACATGTCGCAGCAGAAAAGGGCGACACTGAAATGGTACGTTTACTCTTAGCCAACAATGCCGATGTCAGTGCCAAGGCCGACGATCGTTGGCACCAAGGCAAGACTCCTTTGTACATGGCGGCGCTACAGCGCCGCAAAGAGGTCGTGGCAATATTGCTGGCGCACGGTGCCGACGTAAATGTCAAAACTATAGTGGACGAAGGAAGGTCATCTGCATCAACACCTTTGTCTTTGGCGGCGAGTGGGGGCGACCTGGAATTGGCGAGCTTGCTCTTGGCTAACAAAGCTGATGTCAATGGGGCGGGTGGCACTGTTCCTTTGAGCGCAGCAATCTTCAACCGACGCATTTACAACGGCGCAGGCGCTCGGCACAAAGATGTAGTGCGGCTACTTTTGGCTAACAATGCTGATGTCAATGCAACGAACACAGTTGGATTAACGCCGCTGCACTTTGCGGCGAATGACGGTGACGAGGAAATAGTGAGGTTGCTGTTAGCAAGCAGTGCCGACGTCAATGCCAGGAGCAAGAAAGGTGAGACGCCGTTGAGCTCGGCACGGGCGAGGAAACACCTAGATATAGTGAAAATACTGTTAGAGGCTGGAGGACGCGATTAAGCACGAGCAGTGGACGAATGATCCCTCGGAGGTGTGCGAGGCATAGCATCTACTAGATCATCGTGCCGACTTTGTGGCGTTGCACACTTCCGCCGGCAAGCTCTTCGCATGCGTCTTCGCCACCTCCACTGAGAACATAGCGCCGCGGCCCACGTCCCGCACCGACCGTTCGTGCGCGCCCCGAGCATGAAACGCATGCCCGCCGTGCGCACACGCACTGCGCGAACGTGCATGTCCGCCGCAGGCCGACCGACCACGGACGGCCGGTTGTCGGCGGCAGACAAGAAAAAGGCCCGGAATGGAGGGGTGGGTTTTCGGGAGGGATTTTTACTTCCTATACCCATGGGTTGGCTCCGTTGGACTCTGTGGTCATTATGGGGGAAACTCACGAGCTGTCGGGAGGGATGGACCATGAAACTTCTGCGCTCGCTGGTCGCGACCCTGGTGGCGTTCGCATTGCATGCCACCGTACTTGCCGACGTCACAGTGGACGATGCGGCGGCTAAGGGCAATCTCAGCGCAGTCAAGGACTACCTCGACAAGGGAGGGGATCCGAACGCGTTCGGACCGCTATCGCTCGCGTCGTTCAACGGCCACGTGGCTGTGGTGACTGCGCTCTTGGCCGCTGGGGCAAAGCCGGATCCGCAATCATCGGACGGCGCTACCCCACTGTATGCCGCAGCACAGAACGGGCATGTGCCAGTTGTGCAGGTGCTCCTTCAACATGGAGCGAATGTAAATCACCGCCGCATCGATGGCCAGACAGCTCTAATGGCTGCTGCGGGACTCGGCAGGCAGGCGGCCGTTGTCGTGCTCGTTGAGAGCGGGGCGGACGTCAACCTGCAATCCAAGAATGGCATGAGTGCCCTCCAGGCAGCGGCCGAGTTCGGACATCTGGAGACTGTTCGGTATATCGTCGCGAACAAGGCGTCGATCGATGCCCGCGATGGCCTGGGAGGTACTGCACTTTTTTTTGCCTCACAGGAGGGACGGGGCGCAGTCGTCACGGAGCTGCTTGCTTCGGGTGCATCACCAAATGTCAAAGATGGCAAGGGAGCGACGCCGCTGATGGTTGCCGCGCGGAAGGGGCACACGGCCATCGTGAAAGAGCTTGTCAGGAGAGGCGCGGATGCGAACGCAACGGCCGACAACGGCGCCACTGCGCTGATGATCGCCGCACGATTCGGGCATGATGAGGTCGTGAAGGCGTTACTCGCGGCAGGCGCGGACCCCAGTATCCGGTTTCAGGGCAAGCGGGCCGTTGAATTCGCGACGAGGCCTTCAGTGGTGCTCATCTTGGAACAGGCCGCCGCAAAGTAGTTGCGCCCAGAGCACAGCGCCCAAATGCTCCGCGTAGCGCAATGGGATATGGCACCGGGCCTCATTGCGGGCGAGGCGTCCCGAAAACCAGATGCCGAGATTGCGACCCGGCCCGCCGGACAACTGGGTGAGCACCTTATCTCGATCGACACTGTATTGTCGCGCTTCAAATAAGCTCGCCACCACCTTGTGACCGATTCAGTGGCGAGACTGGGCTCTCACAGGATGAGAGAAGGAGCCTTCTGAGGAAATCGAAATGAAGATTGCTCAAGACCTTGCGCGCACTACCATTCGAGCCACAGTTTACCTACTCATCGCATCGCATTGCGCTCGAACTTTTCAATAACTACGGGAACGGATCCCGATAGAGCGTTCTTCATCCATAGGGCCGGACTCATCGTGACCAACTCAAAGTTCGAGCCCGAGAAGAAGGCAACAATTCGAGAGTTGGCCCGGATGATTGGTGATAACGAAATCATCAGTCAGTTCTGAAACCAAGATAGCGGCAATCTAGCGGATGTTCGCCATGCACACGAAAACAAAACAACAGGTACTACTCGCAGCTGTATTCTTCCTCACGACCCTCGCAGCCCTTGCGCAAGAACCGGGGGAGAAGGCAAACCAAACGGACGCCGCTCCTTCACGCATCCCGGGCTCGAAGAATCTACAAGATGCAGTGGAGAAAATGGCTCATACGGTAAGTGTGGACACATCCCCTGCCAACCGTGATCCCGCCGACATCAAGCCCGAAGCGAAGGAACTGAAAGACATCGGGCAAGATTTGTTCTTTCGAAAAAATCGCCCTCAAGAAGGAATCGAAAAAATAGAGGCAGCCATCAAGATTGACCCGCGTATGCCGGACGCATACAACACGCTCTGGTCATACTACGGAGTTGCCAAGCATGACTTTCAGACAGCCAAGCGTTATCTGGAGGCGGGCGCCAAGCACTGCCCGAAATCGAGTTCGGTCCGCTTCGACCTCGGCACTCTCTACTCGGCCATGAACCGCCCCAAAGACGCAGTCGAACAATTTCAGATAGCGCTCGACTTGGGGATCGAATCGAAAGCACCCGTTTTTTACAACATTGGCAACCAGTATCATAAGCAAGGCAACCTGTCTGCTGCTATCGTGAGCTGGAAAAACGCGCTCGCCACCGACGAGAAGCATCTCAACGCCAGACGCAATCTCGCCATTGCCTACGTGCAGAGCGGAGACTTGAAAGCCGCTAGAAAAGAAATGCAACGACTCGTGGATCTCGATCCGAATGGCGACAAGGGCGCGTGGGCTCGAGAAGGGTTGCAAACGATTCAACCTTAATAACAAAGTTACGTAAACAAACAAAGGTGCGCGTAATGACTACGACAGAATCCCTCAATACCGGCCGTCAAATAGATGAGGCGGCGCATAGTGCGGTGCGGCGCAGGAAATTCGCCGCGTCAGTAGCCCTTACCGTGCTTGCCCTGGTCTTTTTTGTTTGCGCTTACTTTTTCGGCAAGTCCCCACAAACAAGAATAACGACGATGGCCGACGGAAAGATTTTCTCCCTTAGCGCGGAAGACACTATATCGCTGCTTGGAGATGTCATGCCGAACTACCAACAAGCGAAAAATGAATTGCAGCAAAAGAAGTTCGTAAGGGGCGCATTCATTGTCCTAGGCGTTTTCTCTCTAGTGGGAGCTATCGCGCTGCGTCGAAGTCAACGACCTTCGAATACGGTGGATTGATGTTTGCGTGAAAAGAAGAAATCGCAGTGGTCCAGCAATAATGACTATTATTGAACACAAAATTGTACGGGACATGCAAAGTGTTTGGCCTGCAAAGGCAATGCTCATCCGCTTTGGGATTGGAATACAACGGGCGGACAGCGAATATACCGTCACGAAACCGTAGCGCTCTCAACGGAACAAAGGCACAAATATGACTATCAGAGCAGCAACCCGATGCGCGATTATCGGCGTCGCCATCGCATTTCTCATGTCCCTCGCCGGACAATACTTGTTCGATTGGCTGTATAAGGGTTCCGGCATGGCTAGCGAGGATGTGCGCGTCGTGCAGCGAATTTATTTTAGTGTGCAAAGCATTTTCTACTACGGCAGCGTGCTGGTATTTCTCATTACCCTGCACTCCAAGCAGAAGACATGAAGGGGACGTATGACCGAAAACATCGACGAGATGCTGGGCATCGAGCCACCGCGCGACTCTCCAGCTCCGGTTGCCATACCGGGTGTTGATACATCGCATCCATTGTATGGAGTGCATGGCTGGCTGCAATTCGCCGTTGTGATGAATCTTTACGTCGCGCCGATTTTCTTTGTGCTGACGCAGATCGTTGCCTGGATCGGTTACACCCTCCTGGCAAAGAAGTACCCCGGCATCATTGTCGTTGGGCTGTTTGGCGTGGTGACGAGCGGCTATGTCGTCATTCGCGGCATGCAAGTGGCTAGAGAACTCCGGGATCTTCGGCCAAGAGCCGTGCAAAACGCCAAGGCATTGGTCAAGCTAAGCCTCGGGCTGGCGCTCGTGAGTATCCCCGTTTCCTTTCTATCCGGCCTTGATGCCGACGCGTTGGGCCCCGGCATTGTGAAGACGGTGCTGGGCGGGGGTGTTGGGTTCACGATCCAATATTCATATTTGAGCGTATCGAAACGAGTTCGAGCGACATACCCGGATTGGAAAGATTGAACCGCTGCGATTCCGGGAGTTGCACGCATGCTCGTTTTCTATGCTCGCAGGTCCGCTACCAACGTGCCACTGCGGCGGACCCGGGCCTGCGACCCCTCGCGCGCGCCGCCCGCCTAGACGAGGTGGGACACTTCACTGTGTCGTGAACGCAGGCTGGAAAGTAAAGACGCCGGCAGGACGGCTCGCGTGCCGGCCACAAAAAAATGCGCCACCGGCGCCGGCGCCCGCGCGCGATCGCACGTTCCGCCGCCCGCGACCGGCCACGGACGCTCGGTCGCGGGCGGTAGACCAAGAAAAAGGAAGGGAGTGGGGCGAGTTTTCGGAAAAGGGGGTTTATGCTTCCTAATACTCCAAATGGGGCAAACGAGCCTCGGCTCCTAGCATGCATGCTCGGCAACTTCGGGTGGAGGAGGGACAAGATGACGAGGGGAAGAATCGTGCTGTGGCTCGCTTGCGCGTCGATTGCGTCATTCCTGCCACTGCCCCCGGTGCATGCAGCGGGCCCATCGGATCTGATCGAGGCGGCGCAACGCGGTGACGTGGCCAGGGTCAAAGCGCTTCTCGAGGCCAACGGCGATCCCAATGCAGCCGGCCCGCGAGGCGTGACGCCCTTGATGAAGGCGGCCGAGCGGGGCCATGACGAAGCGGCACGGTTGCTGCTGGATGCCAAGGCCGATCCAAACGCCAGCATGAAGAACGGCGTCACGTCGCTGATGCTGGCGGCGCAGGGTGGGTATCGAAGCATCGTGCGCGCGCTGCTCGACGTACATGCCGAAGTCAATGCCAAGACGGAGGACGGGATGGCCGCGCTGCGGCTCGCAACGCGCGGGGGCCACACCGAAATCGTTCAAGACCTGCTCGACGCTGGGGCGGACGTCGACGCTCCGGAGTCCGACGGCGTCACGGCATTGATGGTCGCGGCCACCAACGGCCACAAGGAGATCGTGCAGAAGCTGCTCAACGCCGGAGCGAATGCCAATGCGCAGACGCGCATTGGCATCACGGCGCTGATCACGGCTGCACAGGGCGGCTACGACGACGTAATCCGCCTGCTGCTCGCGCAGAAGGCCGACGTCCACGCCAAATGGGGCAAAGGCCTCACGCCCTTGATGATGGCGGCCATCTACGGCCGCGACGACACGGCCCGCCTGTTGCTGAGGGCCAACGCTGACGTGAACGCACGCAGCAATGAGGGAGATACCCCGTTGATCCAGGCCGCGCGTGCAGGGCACGCCAAGGTTGTGCAGGTGCTGCTCGGTGCCAAAGCCGCCATCAACTCTCGCACCAACGATGGCAGCACAGCGCTGATCGAGGCTGCGCAAGGTGGGCGCCGCGACGTGGTGCAGCTGCTCCTGGCGGCCAAGGCCGATACCGCCCTGAGGACCACCGACGGCATCGGGTACGCCGATGTGTTCTCCAGGCTCGACGATGCGGTGGACTGCCGGCTCGCGCTTGAAGGCGTTTTCGGCGACAACAACAGCATCATGCTCGACACTGCTAAGCTGAACGGCTTGTCGTGCGCGCTCAAGGCAGACAAGAACAAAAGCAAAACGCTCGAGCTGAAATCCGCGAGCGTCGCCAATGGCTTCATCAAAACGCGTGACTTCGGTCCGATGAAGATCAAGGCTCTGGCCGGCGGAGGGTATGACCTGGCGATGCGCAAGGCCGATCAGGTCCGGCTGCTCGGCCACCTAGGACGCTGACACCTCCGTCGCCTTCGTGCGCATGCGCGACCCCGCGCTTGAAGCGCGCATCCCCAAGACCTTGCCGGTGCTGGTGATCCAGGGCGAGCTCGACCCGGTGGGCGAAAACCTCGTCGGCACGCGCCGCCTCGTGGATCCACCTGAAAGACGCCTTACCGTGACGGCACCACCCATATCTTCTTCGAGCCCCTCGACTTCATCGCCAGACTCGCCGCCCTGGTCCCATCCCCCCCCCCCGCGCCCGGTTGGTTGCGAAATATGAGCGCGGCCATCCTGTAACGGTGGGCGGACGTACGACATCATACCTTCTCATCTTCTAAATCACGCTCCACACTCAGATCGCCGACACAGTGTTAGAATGTCGCGTTCGTGGTTACCTAGCTGGAGTGGCATGGGGGCATCCTTGGGGGCATCTGCCAGAATCGGATTGGCCGAGTACCGAAATTCATAGCCGTTTTATAAACAATGTGAATGAGACCCCATCCATTTCTTTCCTCCGAGTTCCGAATAATTCCCGAAGCATCCACGTTCCCGATATAATCTGTCCGCCTTCCCGTTTGCCCGGGTGGCGAAATTGGTAGACGCAAGGGACTTAAGTAATTTGAGCACCCAGGCGGGAAACCCCTGGTGTGAATGGAGTCAAAGTCGGGGAAACCTCAGCGCGTGATGGCGGTGGCAATCCCGAGCTAAGCCTTAAGCCGCTTTTTATTGCGGTAGGTTGGAGTAAGTGCGTGGCAATTGGGACAGAGAAGACGCAGATTATTCGGTCTGTTGTTCTTATTGTTCCCGTTGATGTGGTCAAGTTCCAAAGGAATGAGCTGGTCGAGCCATTTTGTTTTTCGGCAGCGCGAACAGCGATGCTCAAAAACGCCTTCCCGTAACAGTCTGTTCCTGAGCTTGTAAGACTGAATGGGCAGGGTGTTGTTAAGGTATTTCTCGATCGGTTGTCGGGGAGGAATCGTTCTCCCCTTGTTCCACGCTTGGCCCATGAAATGTGATGTGTCGAGACAAAAATGCCGAATCGCTTTTCTCAACACGTCATAATTGCCACCGTAGGGGGCGACACTGAGTGTCTGTAAAACTTGCCTCATGGAAGTGGCGTTCTTAACCGCCTCTCCGAGTTGTTTTGCAGAATACTTTCGCAGTTTCATGCGCGCTCCCGTCGCACTCCAATTCCAAGGAAAGTGTAGAGACTTGACGGCTCCTACCTAATGTCCGGCGATAACGCCAGGCTACGGTAAAGGTAAAGTCCAGACCACAAATGCGTTTTTAAGTATAACGCAGCGGCGAAAGCCGTAGATGGAATGAAAATCCCTCGGTGGTAACACCATGCCGGTTCGATTCCGGCCCCGGGCACCATTTAAAGACTGCTTGAAACGAACCAGTTTCATGCGTCTTGGAAGAGGTGAAGATTATGCGCAAGAAAATTCCCGTTACTATTGGCAGCACCAACGTCACACTAAGCGCCATGCGCGACGGACTGCGGCACGCCGCCGCCTGTCCCGCGCGGAGCCACATGGAATGTCCTACCTTCCGGCGCCTCATTCGCGCGGCCGCATCCGGAGCGATTGGAGATCGAAGACACCGGCAATCGAAAAAATTACTTTAACGGCCGCGGTGACGGCGTAGAGAGCGGAAAGTGGATGCAATGGAAGTAAAAAGCCAAAAAGAAGCCTAGGAATGGAAAGGTAATTATGGCGCCCGCTGACTGGTTGCGAAAACCGGCAGCGGTTGATCGGTGAAAGCGCGATTGTGGGTATAAGTACTAAAGGTTCCTTTACATATACTTTAACTAGACAGAATATGCCTATTGACATATATTTATCTTATTAAAAGCATACTTTGTCTAGTTAATGAAAAATACTATTACATCAATCGACGAATTACAGAGACAGCTTGGCGAGCGGTTAAAGCGCCTACGGGTATTGAAAAGGCTCGACCAGCAAACCCTTGCCGAACAGGCTGGCGTTTCCACACGTGCCTTGAGCCGGCTTGAGACCGGTCGAGGCTCGACCCTCGAAACACTGCTTCGGATACTGTATGCCCTCGAGGAGACCGGGGCCATCGATGCGTTAGCCCCCGAACCCACGATCGCCCCTGTCGCGATGCTTCGCGCCAAGCGAATGCCGACTCGAGTTCGCGGACCCGTCCGCCGGCGTAAGACAAGAAGCAAATGAACGTATCCGTAGTGGAAGTGCGGATGTGGGGAGAGCGCGTCGGCGCCGTTGCCGAAGATCCGCGCTATCGCGCGTACACGTTTTCCTATGCTCCGGAATGGCGGAAAACCGGCATCGAACTCGCCCCACGAATGATGCCGCTCGATTCGTCACAAACCGCATTCGTTTTCCCGACGCTCTCAAGGGAGTCCTTCAAGGGTCTCCCTGGCTTACTCGCCGATGCCTTGCCGGACGACTTTGGCAACGCGTTGGTGAACGCCTGGATGGCTGACAAAGGTATCCAACGCTCTGATGTCACCGCGCTTGATCGGCTCTCATACATGGCCAAGCGAGGCTTGGGCGCCTTGGAATTCAAGCCCGGCCAGGGGCCTCGCAGCGAGAGCAAGGAGCCGCTGCAAATGGGCAAACTAGTCGAAGTTGCCCGCAGCGCGATGCAGGGAAATATCGGCCATGACCCGCACGCGAAGGCCGCGCTGGCACAGATGATTCGCGTGGGTACCTCGGCGCCCGGCGCGCGCGCCAAGGCGGTGATCGCCTGGAACCCGAAAACCCATGAGATTCGGAGCGGGCAGTTCGATGTCGATCGCGGATTCGAACACTGGTTGCTCAAGTTCGATGGGGTCGGCGTCGATTTGGAGCTGGGCACCAGCCTGGACTACGGGCGAATCGAGTACGCCTACCACCTGATGGCACGTGCAGCAAAGATCGAGATGTCACCGTGCCGACTGCTGGAGGAAAACGGTCGTGCGCATTTCATGACCAAACGCTTCGATAGAGACGGCAACAAGAAACATCACATGCAATCGCTCTGCGCCATGGAACACCTGGACTTTCGCCAGCGCGCGACGCACGCCTATTCGCAGCTCTTCATGACGATCGACGCGCTCGGTCTCGGCCCACGCGCCATGGAACAGGCATTCCGCCGCATGACTTTCAATGTGATGGCGCGCAATTGCGACGATCACACGAAGAACTTTAATTTCCTTTTGAAGCAGGGCGGCCGCTGGGGGCTATCGCCTGCGTTCGACATCACGCACGCGCACAACCCGTCCGGCAAATGGACCGCTCAGCATTTGATGAGCGTGAACGGGAAATTCGATGGGATCACGCGGGCCGATCTGCTCGCTGAAGCGGACAAATACTCGATTCCGCGTCGCAAGGAGATCCTCGACGAAGTCAAAGATGCGGTCTCGCGTTGGGAGTCCTTTGCGAAGAGGGCGGGAGTCCGTGCATCCGAGGTGCGACGCGTGACAGCGGATTTTCAAGTGGTGTGAAGGGTTCATTCGAGTAGCAACAAGAAACCGAACGTCCCAGTCGTCAGTTTTACTATTTAACATAATATACATTATGCGACTACTTGCTTACCGCCATCGTGCCAGAACTTTCGGGGTCGCAACCTTTCACGCGCCGGTCAAAACAATCTATTCTGCTGCCACGTCATTCACCGTCTCCCGCCGCATCGATCACCAATGACAGCTCCGAGCAGCGTTAGTGCCCCATTGGTTGCGATTGTCGGTGGCGGGCCCGCCGGCCTCATGGCGGCGGAAACTTTGATTCAAGGCGGCGTGCACGTCGACCTGTTCGACGCCATGCCGTCCGTGGGCCGCAAGTTTCTGATGGCTGGCAAGGGCGGTCTCAACATTACGCACGCCGAGCCGCTCGAGCCATTTATGTCGCGCTATGGCGCGCGCCGCCCACAGATCGAACCGCTACTGAACGCTTTCGGTCCTGACGCGCTGCGCCAATGGGTCCATGGGCTCGGCATCGAGACGTTTGTCGGCACTTCGAGCCGCGTGTTTCCGACCGACATGAAAGCGGCGCCTTTGCTGCGCGGGTGGCTGCATCGGTTGCGACTTGCCGGCGTTAATTTCCATGTACGTCATCGTTGGTGCGGCTGGGACGGTACGGCGTTGCGCTTCACGACAACGGAAGGTGACCGATTAGTGCGCGCCGATGCAACCGTGCTCGCAATGGGTGGCGCAAGCTGGGCGCAACTGGGTTCCGACGGCGCCTGGGTGCCCATACTCACACAACGTGGCGTTGACGTTGCGACAATGCGTCCAGCGAACTGCGGGTTTGACGTCGATGCAGGCCGAGACATCGGCTGGAGCGAACATTTTCGCACTCGCTTTGCCGGGCACCCGCTGAAGTCGGTCGTATTGAGTTTCACCGACTCAACGGGTGTCACGCATCGCAAGCAAGGTGAATTCGTCGTCACGACCACCGGCGTGGAAGGCAGTCTGATCTATGCCTTCTCCGCGCAACTGCGCGATCAGATTGCCGCCGCCGGATCAGCAATCATTCATCTCGATCTCGTACCCAATCTGGACCTGCAGCGTTTAATTGAAAGGGTGTCACGGCCACGTGCCTCCCGGTCGGTGTCCAGTCATCTGCAGAGTCAGGCCGGTATCAAGGGCGTAAAGACGGGGCTGCTGCGAGAGGTCGTTTCGAAACAAGACTTCGACGATTCGACGCGCCTCGCCGCGGCAATCAAGGCGTTGCCGTTACGGCTGACTGCGCCCCGCCCTATTGATGAGGCAATCAGCAGCGCCGGCGGCGTGACGTTCGAAGCGCTCGATGAGCACATGATGATTCGCTCGCTGCCCGGCGTTTTTTGTGCCGGTGAGATGCTGGATTGGGAAGCGCCCACGGGAGGCTATTTGCTCACTGCGTGCTTCGCGAGCGGCGTCGTTGCCGGGCGAGGGGCTCTGTCTTGGTTAACAGCAAAACCGTAATACGGTAGCGGGCAGGAAATACGTAACAGCGTTAGCCGGCGCAACCAGCCGTTGGCTTACCGCAGGAACTTCACTCGCGAGGCAAGATCGTATAGTGGATACGCGTCCGGAGACCTGCGATATGGCGGACAAATTCACCATCCTTGGCATTGCCGGCAGTTTACGCAAAGCTTCCTACAATCGCGCCGCCCTCCGCGCCGCTCAGCAGCTTGTCCCGCACGACTCAAGTCTCGACATCTTTGACCTCGACGGCATTCCGCCCTTCAATCAAGACGACGAGCAGCGTCCACCGGAAAAAGTTTCAGAGCTCAAGACTCGCGTGCGGGCGGCCAATGCGGTCCTGTTTGTAACGCCGGAATATAACTATTCGATTCCCGGCGTATTGAAGAACGCAATCGACTGGGCATCGAGGCCCTACGGTGACAGCGCGTGGCCGGACAAAGCGGTTGCCGTGATGGGCGCCTCCGTTGGCGTGTTCGGATCGGCGCGGGCTCAGTACCATCTGAGACAAACGTTCATTTTTTTAAACATGCACGCGCTGAACCAACCGGAAGTAATGATCGGCAACGCCTCACAGAAATTCGACGACAATGGAAATCTTACGGATGAAAAGGCGAAGCAACTGATACGGCAGCTACTTCAGGGCCTGATGACGTGGGCGCTTCAACTGAAAAGACGCTAGCAGCGTTACTGAAAAACTCATAAACGAACTCTCATCACGTCGCGCACGCGAACCTAGATTTGCACAAGTCTCTGATTCAGATATGTAGGGTGCGCTGTGCGCACCGTCCTTGGTGCGTGGAACGCACCCTACAACTACTTTTTCAGCAACCCGCCAGGGCGCGAGCCGCCGATTGTCTCATCCAATACTCAGTCGGCGTCAATCACGAATATTCACAAGAATTATCCAATCATTAACAGCAACGGCATTGTAAATTGGATGTGCAAGATCAGCGCACCAAAAACACCGTTCGACGGCGTTGATGCAATTCTTTCGTCACCGATACTTGCCTCAGGTAAACGCCTTGCCGCATTCGAGTGTTGGACGAAAAGAAGTATCACTACAACAGGAGGAGTTCAATTGCACCACGCGGCACACTTCATCGCTTTGACCGTCTCCTTTTTATTTTTCGAAAAAGCCCTGCACGTTGCGGCCGCGCCTGCTGTGCTGTGGTCCTGCCGTAGCCCTCCCCCGCTTCCCGCGATCGCTTAGCGACGTCAGCTGTTTGTTTCCACTGCTAATGAGAGCCACGCGCACCTCGTGGATCTCGCGGGATTGCTTGTTCACAGGAAAATATATGAGCGCAGATAAAAAGGCTTTTCAAACCCGACACTGGCAACTGTTGGTTCTATTGTTTGCATTTTTCTCCGGCACGGCTTTCGCCAACGAACTCCTCCCCAACTCCGGCTTCGAAGGTGCGTCGAACACCGTCGGCGCGTGCACGACGGGCACCAATCGCAGCGGTGCGATTGCAAACGGCTGGTTCGACAACAGCTGCTGGACCGGCAGCGGCACGACAGTTCGCTTTGCGCAGGATGCGAATAGTCCGCACAGCGGACTCACTTCGCAACGCGTTGACTTAATGAGCGGACGCATGCAATTGGTCGCGCAGGCGCCATTGGTATGGCAGAACGGTCGCACCTACACCGGCAGAGTCTGGATGCGGGCACAGAGCCCGATGAGCGTGACGTTTGCGCTGCAGCAATCGGATGCGCCGTATGCGCGCTATTCGCCGATGACGGTCACCCTCACAACGACGTGGGCACTGTACACCTTTACCGCCACGCCACCGGACGCCAACGGCATGTTGATTGTCGAGGCGGCGAGCGCGGGGACGTTCTGGATGGATGATGCGAGTGTGAATGACAGCATCGGACTGCTTTCAAACCCGGGTTTCGAAGGCGCCGCGAGTAGCGTATCGGCGTGTACCACCGGTACCCATCGCAGTGGCGCCATGGCCAACGACTGGTACGACAACAGCTGCTGGACAGGTAGCGCCACGAGGGTGCAGTTCACGCAGGATTCCGGTACCCGCCACGGCGGAACGTTCTCACAACGCGCAGATCTCTACAGCGGACGCATGCAGATCGTTGCGCGGACCACTAAAGCACTGCAAAGCAACCAGACCTACACGGCCAAAATATGGATGCGGGCGCAAAGTGCGATGAGCGTTGTCTTTACGCTGCAACAGCCCACCGCGCCCTACGCGCGTTATGGTACCCAGACGGTGAACGTGAGCAGCAACTGGACGCAGTACAGCTTCACCGTGACCACTCCGACTGCCGATAGCATGCTGCTGATCGAAACTGCAAGTCCGGGAACGTTGTGGATGGATGACGTTAGCCTCGACGAAAATTCGCCGCTCGCGATAGTTCCGGTTCCGGCCCGCGATCCACACGAACTCCTTCCGAATCCCGCCTTTGAGGGGACAGCGAATACAGTAACAGCGTGTACGACGGGAGCTAACCGCAGCGGTGCGATTGCAAACGGCTGGTTCGACAACAGCTGCTGGACCGGCAGCGGCACGACGGTGCGCTTCGCGCAGGATGCGAATAATCCGCACACTGGCACGAGCTCACAACGTATCGATCTCTCCGGTGGGCGGGTGCAATTGGTAGCGCAGGCGTCGCTGACCCTGCAAGCCGCGCGCAGCTACACCGGCAAGATATGGATGCGGGCACAGAGTCCGATGAGCGTAACCTTTGTGCTGCAGCAATCGGATGCGCCGTATGCGCGTTACTCGCCTGTCACCGTAAATCTCTCTACCACGTGGACGCAATACACATTTAATGCCACGCCACCGAATGCCAACGGCATGTTGATTGTCGAGGCGGCGAGCGCGGGGACGTTCTGGATGGATGATGCGAGTTTGATCTACGCAGACAGCACCACCACGACACCGCCGCCCAGCCCCACGCCGACGCCTTCTCCAGCACCGTCGCCAAACCCCACTCCGCCGCCAACGAGCGAACAAGTCATCTCGCTGCAGATGTTGAATAACGGCGACTTCGAAGGCGCGTCCGGTGCGACGAGCGCCTCCGGCTGGTCGTTCTCCGGCAACGCCACGCTGCGGCTCGACAGCAGCGGCGTGCACAGCGGCGGCACGTCGGTGCGCGTCGACAACAACGGTGG